>Ga0326514_10000226_pt1 | contig 36851 bp, 59 predicted proteins | sample 3_2548_0518_D_FD_203653 | JGI IMG/M metagenome (GOLD analysis project Ga0326514, IMG submission 203653) | Bovine rumen microbial communities from UC Davis, California, United States - 3_2548_0518 | ecosystem: Host-associated > Mammals > Digestive system > Stomach > Rumen | place: USA... | reverse complement strand
TCCTGCTAATATGCCATTTGCTAAAAAATATCAATTGTTCCAAAAAATACAAAATAAAAATAAAGATACTTCTAATGTAGGTAGACCAGGCTCAATGAAGAACAATGATTCTAAAGTTGAGAAAGATACTTTCACTCCTGAAGAAGTTGATATGTTGAGACCAGAAGATTACGATGATCCTAAAATTATGGCAAAAGTTCGTAGGTCTATGTCCTCTTGGAAGTAAGAAAGGATGAAATGTTATGAGTAACTTTAAACCAATGTATTGGTCAAAATATTGCCAAACTGAATTAAAGAAAGATTTAGTAATGGGTAATTGGTGTGATTACACATTCGAAGGAGAAATTAAGAAAGGTTCTAGATTAAAAATCGTAGGTGCTAACCGTCCTACAATTGTTGATTATAAGAAAGGAACACCTTTAACACCAGAAAATATTGCAGATAATTCTCAATATTTAGATATCACTGAAGCAAAAGCATTCTGTTTTGAAGTTGATGATATCGAAAAAGCTCAAAAAGTTGAAGGATATTTAGAAACTCAATTTGATGAGGCTAAAAATGCTTTAGCTGAAGTAGCTGAAAAATTCGTAGGAACTAAAGCAAAAGATGCATTAGCTTCTATGACAAGTGCATCAACAGAAATTACAGAACAAAATGCTATTTCTGTAATTGATGATGCACATATTGCATTATATAAAAATAATGTTACAGCTAAAACACCTTTAGCTGCTGACTTAAATGCAAAACATATTGTTAAATTAAGAGCTGCATTAGCTAAATTATTTACAGAAAACGTTGAATATGTAAAAAATGGTGCTGTAGGTAAATATGGTAATACATTCTTAAGATTAGCAACTTGTTTATATAATGACGGAACTGATGATTTAGAAATGGTTAGAACTAAAAAAGCTATTGCTTTTGCTAGCCAAATTGATAAAATCAAACATTCTGATAATACATATGGAATGGGAGAAATCATCAAAGGTTTACATGTTTACGGTGCTAAACTTGTTAGACCTAAAGAATTATATGTAATTAAAGCTCATTAGAAAATACTAATGAGCTCTTAAAATATTTTTAAGGAGGGTTTTGAAATGGCCGTAAAAAAATTAACACCTGTTCAAGCAGGATTTAACAAAATTACAAAAATAGCAGGAGAATCAGCATCATCAGCATCTGATGGTTTTCAATTAGAAATTCCAGAGGCAGATGAATTATTATTCTTAATTGCTGAAAATACACATGATTCTACAGCTTATAAAGTAACTGTAAAAGCTCCAACAAAACAAGGGTATGCTTCAACTGATGAAGATTTAGAATTACAACTTGCTGCTGGAGAAAAAGCTGTTATAAGAGTAGAAAGTGCAAGATATGCTAATACAGATGGAACTATTGATATTGCTGTAGGAAATACAGCTGTAAAAGTAGTTGCTGTTTATTAGTAGACAGCTGGGTTATGCTTAAGTGTAACTCAGCTTTTTTTATATGGGTACATAGCTCAGCAGGTAGAGCGACAGACTGTTAATCTGTATGTCGAAAGTTCGATTCTTTCTGTACCCGCCAATTTATATTTAGGAGGTTTTCTTATGAATAAAGAAGAAATTGAAAAAATGAAAAAATTAGAAAAGCTAGAAAAAAGGGTTATATATCCTGATGTTCAATTTTATGGAGCTTATATTCACACAGGAGAAGATATTTATTTGTGTGATGATGTTGAAGATGATGAAGACACAAAGGTTAGAATTGAGTGCTATATAAAAGAAAATGTTTTGTATACAAATATAGATAGATACTATAAAACAATGAAAGGTAGAGTTGTAAAAGAAGAAATACATCAATCTATATCAATTAATAAAGATGAGGCTTTAGTATATGTTCAAGGTTCAGGATTTGTTGTTCCTGAATATAACATGATTACAATTCCTGAGGCTATTGAATTATATAAAATATTAGAAAATGGAGGAAACGAAGATGAATCTATTGGAGATGCAAAAGAAAGTATTGAGGCTGATAGAAGAAATTAATACAGATGGAACAAATGAAATTACAAAAGATCCAGATATAAAAGAAAAAATAAATGATGTAATTAATCTTGTTAATGTTGAGTTGTGTAGAATTAAAAAACTTCCAGCTGTTGAAGAGTTAGATGTTAAAGAAAATGATGAGATTACTTTAGATGAAGAACTTGATAGCTTTTATCAATTAAATGTAATTAAGAATGTAAGATATGAACAAATAGAAAATAACATAATCTTTTTAGAAGATGGAACTGCGAAAGTATATTATTATAAATTTCCTAAAAAGATTACGAAAGAAACAGATGCAGAAAAATATAAATTTGAAAATACGGAAGATGTGCTTGAAGCTTTAATTATGGGAGTTGCAGCCGACATCTTAAAAAATGATGTTTCAAGCAATTATGGAAGAATTTATGCAGAAAGATATAATGAATTAAAACAATCTCTAGACCCAAGATTTGCAAGAGGTAGTGTTATTATTTGTGATGATGGTCTAGATTTTTAGAAGGGAGATAAAGAAATGGCTAGTGTTAGTGGCTCATTAATATCAAGAATATATGGCAATTTTGCTGGAGTTGATTTTACTAATAATAATGTTGCTTTCAATAGAAGCCCAGATTCTTTGAATATGTGGAAAAATTATAAAAACTCAATTGGAAAACATATTGAAACAAGACCAGATGTTGAAAAAATTCTTACAACTTCTGAAACTGTTTTTGGAATTTTCTTTTATGAAATAAGAAATGAAAATCATATGATAGTTCATGCAGGAACTAAGTTATATGATTGTTATAATGGAAATCAAACTCAAATATATAGTGGTATGAATCCACGCAAGAGTCAATCTTTTATATTTGCTAATATATTTTATATCAAAGATGGTCTTAATTATCTTGAATATGATGGGGAAACTTGCTCAGAAGTTCAAGGATATGTTCCTACAACGACTATTTCAAAAGCACCAACTGGAGAAGGAACAACATATGAAGATGTTAATTTATTGACACCTAAAAGAAAAAATTCTTTCCTTGCTGATGGAAATTCTAAGATTTATAAACTTGATGCAAATTCTTTAATAAGTATTGATGCAGTATATATAAATGATGAATTGCAAAATGAAAACTCATATACTAAAGATTTAGCAAATGGTCGAGTTGTTTTTAATACTGCACCAACTATTCCAGATACAGATGGAAAAGATAATGTTATAATTGAATTTACTACAAATAGTCCTGCAAATGCAGATAAAATAAAAAAATGCACTCTATTATCAGTTTTTGATAATAGGGTGTTTTTTAGTGGAAATCAAGATTATCCGAATGTTATTTTCCATAGTTCACTTGATAATCCAAGGTATGTTTCAGATTTAGATTTTTACAATGAAGGTTTAGATTTGAGTCCAGTTAAAGCTTTAATTCCAGCTAATAATGCTCTATGGGTATGTAAAAAATCAAGTCAAGCAAATACTACAATTTTTTATCATAACCCGACTACTGATGCAGAGTATGGAACTATATATCCATCAACGCATTCAAGTATTTCAACTGGTTGTGCAACAACTGGGCTTAACTTTAAAGATGATATTATTTTCTTCTCTGAAAGAGGAATGGAAGCGATAACCGGAGATATAACAACAGAACAGGTATTAGCACATAGAAGTAGTTTAGTAGATAATAGATTACTAAATGAACAAGAATACGAAAATATGCTTCTTTGTGAATGGGAAGGATATTTACTAGTATTTTGTGGAAATAAAGTATATGTTGCTGATAGTGAACAAAGATTTTCATATAATCATCATTTCGAATATGAGTGGTATTATTGGGAACTAAGTATAACTCCAAAATTTGTTACAGAGAAAAATGGTATTCTTTATTTAGGTACAACTGATGGTATTTATACTTTGACGAAAAATAATCCTGAAATTAATTCATATTGGACAACTTGTGAAGATGAATTTAATTATCCTCAATATCAAAAGACGACTAACAAAAAAGGTTGTTGTTTAGATGTTTTTGGGGATGAAGTAAAAGTTTTAGCAAGAATTGATAATGAACAATTTGAAGAAATTGGAGATTATGAAAATATAAAAGGTTATGTTGTAAGTAGAATTAAAAAGAAAAAATGGAAATCTATTCAAATTAAAATAAGTTCAGATACAAGTTTTGGATTAGAAAAAGTTACATTAGAAGCCTTTGTGGGCTCTTACATAAAACGATAGTAGGAGGAAATAAAAATGGCAGGAAATATTATAGATTATAATGACCAAAGATTAACTGATGTTGAGAGAGAAAGTGCTCAAAGAAAAGAAGAAGTTACTAACAATTTTAATCAAATGATAAATGAAAGAGATGCATATACACAGCAACAACAACAAAATGTTTCTAATTGGGCTCAACAGCAAACGGAATTACAACAAGCTAAAACAGACCAAGCAATTAATAAAATAGAACAATCAAAAGAACAAGGTGCAAAGGATTACCAAAGAGAGCAAAAAGGTGCTTATACTGATTATATGAAACAAAGTAATCAATATGGTGCTAATGCTGAAATGCTGGCTAGACAAGGTATGTCTAATAGTGGTTATTCTGAATCATCTCAAGTTAGTATGTGGAATGCATACCAACAAAGATATGCTAGTGCAAGGGAAAGCTATCAAAAAGCTGTAACAGAATGGGATAATATGATTAAAGATGCAGAATTAAGTAATAGTGAAACAATGGCTAATATTGCACAACAAAAACTAGAACAATCATTAAAATTAGCATTAGAAGGTTTTGAATACAAGAATAATTTAACTATACAAAGAGATAGTAGAATTGATGAAATTGAAAATTATTATAACAATAAATATCAAGAAGTTCTTGACCAAATTAATCGTGAATATGAATATGAAAGACAGCAAAAAGAATACGAAGAAGCACAAAGAAGATGGCAAGCAGAATTTGAAGAACAACAAAGACAAGCAGAACTTGAATATCAACTTAAATTAAAGAATTTTGAAGCAGAGCAAGAACAAATAAGAATACAAAACGAACAATGGGAAAGAGAACACGCATTAAAGAAAGCACAGCAACAAGCAACATTGAGACAGTTATCTGGTTCGAATAGTTATGGACTTTCAGGTGGAAATGTTAGTCTAAGCTCTAATGCTAAAAAAGCTTATAATGCGTATCTAATAGCTAAGAAAGTTCCAGGTGCTGGAAAAAATATTACTCTTGAGAGTTATCTTCAAAAACAATTAAATTCAGGAAAGATAAGTACAGATGATGTAAGAGCAATTATTAATATTTATGGTTAATAGTTAGGAGGCTATTCAATGAATGATAAAGAAAAGTTAGATATGTATAACAGAATAGTATCAAATAATTCAAATAGTAAAGAACAAATGTATAATAGAATTATTAGTAATTACAATAACTATAATAGTAATAAAAAAAGCAATGTGTTTGAAAATAGCAACGAAAAAAAGATAAAATTTAATAATGTTTGGGAAAACAGTAAAGAAAAATTTAAAAATGCAATTAGTAATTTAGATTCAATAAAAAAGAAAAGATATGATAATGCAGATACATTTACAAAAGTTCAAGCTATTAAGTTGGCCGCAGAACAAGGTAAAAATAAAGTTGATGTTGCTAATTCTATTTTAAACAATAGAAAAAAAATAAATGTTGAAGAAAAAACAAACAATGATTTATCTAACAAAGTACTTCCTGCTCTTACAGCACCTTTAATGTTAAATCCTGTTACTTCCAAGTTGGCACCTGCAATATTAGGCAACTCTCTACAAATGAATGATAATACGAAATATATAGCCAAAAAAACAGGAGTAGGTGTATTGGGTGGATTAAATGGTTTAATGAAAGCAGGTACAACTGAAATACAAAATAATATGCAAAAAGGAGCAAAAGAGAATAAGAGTATTCTAGAAAATGTAAATGATATTATATCATCTGCTCAAACAAATCTGAATCCAACACTAAGACTGGCAAATATGGGTAAAAATGCTTTTAAAGAAGGGATAAAAACAATCAAGGATAAAAATACCAATCCAATTCAAAAGTTAGCAAATATGGCAAATAATGCTTCTTCTAATGCTTTAGATATTATTCCAGGTAAAAATGTGTTAGATAACTATAATAAAATGGTTGGTAATATAAATAAAGATTCTGATAAAATGGTTGGAAAAATGAGTGATATTGCTTCAAAACCATATAATAATTTAAAAGAAAAGATACAACAGGAAGGACAAAAATATAATAGTGCTACTCAAACAGCTGGGAATGTTGCAGAGGTCGTTGGAAATATGGTTCCATCAATTGGAGCTTCAATGGTTGCTGGGCCAGAGGCAGGATTATTAACAACAGGTATTAGTGCAAAAGGTACAGCTACTGAAGAAGCTTTAGCTAAGGGGGCTGAATTAGACCAAGCAGTAAAAATTGGTAATACAAAAGGTATTGTTGAGGTTGGAACTGAATTACTTTCAGGAGGAATTAATTTCTTTGGTAAAGGTGCATTGGATGATATTGTTGAAAAGGGATTAATCGATAAAGTAAGTAATAAAGTTGGAAAATTTTTAATAAGACAAGGTTATGATTTTTCAGGAGAAGTTGGAGAAGAAGTTGTTTCTGATATAGTTGGAACTTTAGTTGATAAAGGTACAGTTGATCCAAATGCTAAATACTCTATTGAAGATTTAGGAGAAACAACTGCAACTACAATATTAAGTACAGCAGTTTTAAAAGCATTAGGTGTTCCAGTTAATAATATAAGTGATGTAATTATGAATAACAAGCAAAAAAATGTTCAATCAGAAGAAAACAACACGTCACAATCAATTGAAATACAAAAAGAAAAAGAAAGTAATATAAGTAATCGTTTAGAAGACAAAAGCTCTCAAAATGCAATTTCAGGACAAATTGAAGAAAATAACACTAATGTTGAAAATTTTGTGCAAGAAAACACAGAAAATCAAACAAATATGAAAAATAAAGCTCAAAATTATATCAATAGAAGTAAAAGTCAATTCATAAATGATTTAGTTTCTGATTTGCAAACAAGTAAATATTCTAATAAAGAAATATTAAATCAAAGTGTTGATGAAATAATAAATGAAATTAACAACAACAATGGAAAAGTATCAAAAGAAAAAGCCGATGAGTTATTTGAAAATTTATATGGTAAATTAGTAAAGACTGATTCTGATTATTATAATCAATATAAAGACCTTAAAGAAGATTTAAGAAAAACAAAATTATTTGTTCCTGAAAATGTTGCAAATGATATTTCAGATTTTGGAGATTTCAGAAAAAACAACAGAGGAAATTTAATTTTAACTAACGATAATAGTAATGTAAATATAGATACAAAATATAAGGAATTATCTGAAACATATCCAGAATTATTCCCAGCAGATATTACAAATCAATCAGACCAATTACAAAAAATATCTGAAGTTGTAAGAGATATAAAAAAGACCGAAACAAATGTACAAGCATATTTAGATAAAAACATGGGGTCTGATTATAAAATGTGGGCTAGAGAGGATTTTAACAGAATATTAAATAAATTCCAAAAAGATGTAAATATGGCTTATAGATATAATGCGGATAAACCTCAAAAATCTAATTTTATTATAGCAAAAGATGAATTGACAGAAATGTATAAAAGTCTTCCAGAGTTAAGAAGAAATTATGAAAATGTAATGAATAAAGAAGTTTTAACTGAAAGAGATAGGGTTCAAGTTGATAGATTGTTGAAAAATGAGATTACAATAGAAGAATTACCTAATAATGCAAATAAACAAGGAATTATAAATGTATTTAGAGCAAAACAACCTTTAAATATAATTCAAGAATCAATAAAAGAAAACAAAAGAAATATCAGAGAATTAAGAATGGAACAAGCTCAAAATGATTTAGGTGATTTAAGTAAGTGGAAAGATAAAAAGATGGGCTGGTTATATTCAAGAGAAACAGCATCAAGAAATATTTATGATATTGCACCAAAAGATGTAGCTAAAAAAATTGATAATGACTATATTCAACAATATCATATCAATGAAGCAAAGGCAATTAGAACCATAAATCAATATACTGATGAAATTAAAGATTTAAAATTAAGTTCTATAAAAAAATATAAGGCAACTTTTAGTATGCAAGAAATGTTAGATGGAGAATTAAAAGATGTTGTAAAAACGAAAAAAGTAAGCGAAGCTGAATTAGTTCAAATATTTGGAGAAGGTAGAATTACATTAGACCAGTTACAAGAAACAGGTGTTGATACTCAAAAGATTATAAAATCAGTTGAAACATTCAGAAATATTTATGACAAGCTTTTTGATGATGTAAATGAAGTATTATTGAAAAATGGTTTAGAACCTGTTCAAAAAAGAGCAAACTACTTTCCTCATTTTTCAGAAGCGGAACCAGATAATCTACTTTCAAAAGCAGCTAAACTTGCAGGAATAGATTTATCCGGAGAATTACTACCAACTGATATAGCTGGAAAAACACAAAACTTTAAACCAAATAAAAAGTTTGTTGGAAACTTCTTGCAAAGAAGTACAGATATAACGGACTTTAATGCTTTAAAGGGATTTGATAGATATATTCAAGGTGTTACAGATGTTATATATCATACTGAAGATATAATGAAATTAAGAGCTTTATCTGATTCAATCAGAAATTTTTACAGCACTAAAGAAATAAAATCAAGAATACAAAATATTGAGGAAAGTACTGAATTAACAACAGAAGAAAAGAATGAAAAAATAAATGAAATAAAAGAGCAAACTGTAAACAAAAGTAATCTTTCTAATTTTATTACTTGGCTTGATAATTATATAAATATTCTTGCTGGTAAGAAATCAATTAATGATAGAGGTGCAGAGAAGGAATTATCACGAAAAGTATATAAAGCAATGAATAAAGTTGAAAGCAGAATTGGAGCAAATATGGTTGCGGGAAATATTGGTGTATCTTTTACGAACTTAGCGCCATTAGCGCAAGCAAGCGCAGAATGTTCAGTTCCAAACTTGGTAAAAGGTCTATATGGAAGTATGATTGCGAATGGAAAAGCTATTATAGGGAAAAGAGATACAAGTTTTGCAAGTGAATCTGATTTCATAACAAGGCGTAGAGGAACAGAAACAACGACTACAAGCTTTATAGACAAAGTAACAAAGCCGTTAGATATAATAACTTCTTCAATAGATGATGTTATCTCAGAAGGAATTGTAAGAGCTAGATATATTCAAAATCTAAAAAATGGAATGACTCAACAAGAAGCGCTTCATGAAGCAGATACTTATTCGGCAAGTTTGATGGCTGATAGAAGTAAGGGAGCAATGCCTACACAGTTTTATTCAACTAATCCACTTGCAAAAATGGTTAATATGTTTCAAGTAGAAGTTAACAATCAATATTCATATTATTTTAAAGATATGAAAAGAAATATACAAGATAATTCTAATACTAAGGCACAAATGGTTGCAAAAATGACAAAATCATATGCTAAGTTATTAATTGCAAGTTATGCAATGAATGAATTAATATCAAATGTAAGAGGTAATGCAACAAGAGTTTTACCAGATCCAATTTATTTAGTTAAAGAATTAATTAAAGGTTTAGGAAATGATGATAAAGATGATGATTGGGAAACACTTAATGGTACTACTAAAGAAATTTTAGGAAATACACCTTTTGCTTCAGTGCCTCTTGCTTTATTTGGAAATGCTTTTGGATTAGATTCTGAAAATATTGGTAGAGTTTCAATAGCTGGTGCTATTCCTGATGTTAGTAAAGTTGGCTCAACATTAATGTCTGATTCAAATTCTGAATATAAAAAAGAAACTGTAAAAAAAGAATTAGAAAAACCTTTATACAACTTAATCTTTCCAAAGGCAGGTTCACAAGTTAAGAAAACTATTCAAGGTGCTGAAGCTGTTGCAAAGGGTGGAAGTTATTCTACAACTAAAAATGGAGAAAAGAAGTTACAATTTAATATAGATAGAAGTAAAGGGACAGATGTAGCGAAAGCATTAGTGTTTGGAAAATGGTCTGTTTCTGATGCACAAAACTATGATAATAAACCATTAACAGAAAAGCAACAACAAGAAATAAAAGAATTAAATATTTCTTTTAATGAATATAAAAAATATCAATCTGATTTGAGCGATTTGAATAAAATTGAGGCTGATAAAGACAGTAAAGGAAAATCTATTTCTGGTTCAGCAAATGCAAAGAAAGCATATCAAATTATGAATAGTGATAAATATTCAGATGATGAAAAGAATTATTTAATCAAGAAATTGTATTCAGAAGATAGTAAGTATAAAATTACAGCTAATCAATTAAAGAAAATAGATAATTCGGAAGAATCATATAAATATTTCTTTGGTTTGAGTAACGAAAAGCAAAAAGAATTTTTCAATGATATGAAAGAGTATAATTTTACTTCTAAAAAATTGATTGAGTATTATAAAGACAAAGACAAGATTGATAATAAATACGAAAAAGAAGTTAAGAACATAAAAGCAAAAGGCTATAACAGTGATATTGAAAAAGATATGATTTCAGATGTAAATCAGAAAAAGAAAAATGAAATTGCAGAAAATCTAATTAGTTCAAAATATTCTGACAAACAAAAATTATATTTATATTCGAAATCATATAAAACTAATGATGTTGAAATGGTACAAAAGCTTAATATTAATGCAAATTCATTTATTAAATTTGATAGTCAAAATTTCGAATCTGATTATAATGCAAATGGCAAGACTATAAAAAATAGTAAATTAAATAAAGTTGTGAATTATGTTGAAGGATTACAAAATCTTACAGTTGCACAAAAAGCATTACTTATTAAATCAGAAATGTCTAGCTATAAAAAATATGATAATCAAATTATTGAATATATTGACAGTCAAAAGTTATCTACAAAAGAAAAAGAAGAAATCCTTAAGAATGTTGGATTTAAAATAAAAAATGGAAGGGTGTATGATTAATGCCAAAAAATGATGTTAAAACACCAAGAACAATTCAAGAATTAATGCGAAGATTTGATTTCGGTTCTATTTTGGGAATGAAGAAAAATCTTGAAATACAAAAGAAAAATTTATATAAAATTGAAAATGAATTAAATAGTATGCTCAATTCTTTTGTTATTAATTTAAGTGATGTGTTAGAAAACCAGAGTGATGTTTCACTCTGGTTTTACGATTATATACCAACAACTTCTAATGAACCATATTCAAATTGGATTAATAAGCAAGAACATGATGGAGATTTGTTTTATGACCAATCAACAGGAAGAGTGTATCAATATAAATATTCTTCTGATTCTTGGATTGAAAATAGTGATGAAACTCTTATATCTGCAATGGCTACTACAAATGTTGGAATTGATACAACATCAGACCATGAAAGGAAGATTTACTTTAGTCAACCGACTCCACCGTATGAATGTGGAGATTGGTGGATTAAAAGTGATGGGACATTGTATGTATGCCAACTTGCTAAGACAAGTGGAGAGTATGAAGAAATAGATTTTATTAATTCAGCAAATTATGTAGCAACAGTAGCTGTAAAAAACAACAATGAAATAACTGTTTTGAAAGGAACTGTAACTAAGATATCAGAATCTTATGTTTCTGTAACAGATTTAGCAACTGGAGGAAGTACTGTTATTGATGGTGGAAATATTAAAACAGGAACAATAGATGCAAGCTTAGTGACTATTGCAAATAACAATGTAATCTTAGATGAAGATGGTATTAAATTAAACAATGGTGCTAAAGTTATTGGAACAAATGGATTAATGAATACTTATTTATATGAAAATAAAGATTTTGCTGGTTTTGTTTCTGATTATACAAGTGGTTATGCTAGATTTAAAAAGAAAAATATTTTAGTAAATGTAGTTATTCCAAATGGATTGGTTGTTACAAAAGCTAAAGTTAGATTAATTCATAATCCCGTTTATTGGGCTTGGTACAATAATGATAGTGGTCAAAGTGGCTATGAATGGGGATATTTAAGAAATGTAAAGCTTTATAAATGTACTAATGTTCAAACTAAACGTTTGGCGGCTGACTTTGGAGGACAAGTATATAACGATGAAGATGTTAGTTCATATAGTGAAATTAGTAATGCATTTGGAAGTTCTGGTTTTACTGCAAATGTACCATCAGAATCAAGTCATAATGCACAAGTTGCTATATCAGCAGATATTAAGAATAGTTTGACTACAGGCTTAAATCAACTAAAACTTGAAACAATTGAGAATGTACCTAGTTCATATCAATCATCTTGTCAAAGAAGTGCATATTTAACAGTTCAAGTTGAAGTTGAAGGATATATGTCTTACACATAAATATATAAAAGAAGGGAAGTGATTAAATGATTAAAGTTGAAGATACTACTATATATTGTACAAGGGGAGATAATGGTAATACATTAAATAATAATTTAGAATTTAGTTTTAATGATGTAGATGGAAATCCTGTTCTTTTTCGAGAAGGACAAAAAGTTGTTTTTAAAGTGTTTAATCCAAAAGATGTTACTGATGTTGTTATTCATAAGGAAATTTTAATTGAAGAAGAATGCTCATCTGTAACAATACCACTATCTTCAGATGATACATCTATTGGTCAATACATAAACAAACCGGTTAAGTACAATTATGAGATTTCAATTGATGATACAGGTACGATAATTGGTTATGATGAAGATGGACCAAAATTATTTATATTATTGCCGGAAGGAGGGGAATAGTAGTGTTAAATAATAATAAATTAGTGGGTAAATTAAACTCACGAAATCTTGTTGGAAGAGTTCTAACTAAGTTGTTAGGACTTGATTTCGTTTGGGATGGTACTCGTTTGGGAGTAAAAAAGGAAAACGAAACAGAATATGAGTATGCTGATTTAGTTGGACCAGAAGGGCCACAAGGTAAGCAAGGCCAACAGGGCATGCCGGGTGTGAATGGTAATGATGGATATACACCAAGAAAGCGGAGTTGATTATTTCACTCAATCTGATATTGCTAATATTCTTTCAATATTTAATGGTGGATTAGCAGATCAAATATTAGCAAAGAATTCAAATACAGACAACGATTTTAAATGGGTTTCCAATCACGAAATAGTAAATGATTTGAATAGTTCCAGCGAATCAGATGCATTAAGTGCAAAACAAGGAAAAGCATTAGGTACATATTCTTTTGATGAAACTGTTATAGGCTATGGACCGAATGGGGAAAAAATGTATAGAAAAATAATTACATCTACAGGAATATCTGGAAATGAGGTTCAAGTGTGGCATGGCATAACTAATTTGAAGCAGGTTTTTATGAAAGATGCTTCAGCTACATATAATGGTGTTACATATTTTAATAACTTAACATTTAAAGATATCGATGATAGATTTGTTAAATTATATATTAGTAATAGTAATTGGATAGTTTACATTACGTTGGTTTACACAAAAACAGTAGATTAAAAAATAGGAGGTATAGTTAAAAATGAAAGATTTAAAACTAATAAGAAAAGATATAAATGCTAATACAATAGAGCATTTTGGATTTGATGTAGATGGATTTGAATTTTTAGTTAAAAATTTTAACGATTTTGATATTTATATAGCATTTAAGGAAACAGATGATACAGACGAAATGATAAAGATTCCAGCTGAATCAAGTCAAATATGTATGATAAATAAAGGAACATCTCTCGACAACTCTAGCAGAGACATATATGTTTATGCTGAAGATAGCGGGGAGGTCGAAGTACAATGTATAAAATATTAAAAAATATAATAGAAATGGACGATTACTCAGTGCAAAAGCTGAGTAAGAGTCAACCACCAGAACCGTTTCAATGGAACACAGTTGAAGGCACAGAGTTAAATGTAAGCGATTGCATAGGTGGAAAAGGAAAGATAGAAGTAAAAGGGAATACATATCAAAAACAATTGAGTGGAAAGAATTTGTATGGCATAAATGATTATGAAGGAACATTTAAGAATGTAACAATAAAAATTAAAGATGGAGAAATGACATTAAACGGTACTGCTAATGGTACTGGAACTCTATATATAGAACCAAAAAATGAACAAATTTTCGACGGTACTTATACAATTGTAAAAAATCTTATAAGTGGAACACAGACAGGAAGTGGAAATATAAATCTAAGAAATGCAAATGACGATACTGTTATTGATGGAACTCAATTATCTTTAGGAGACAATATAAGAACATTTACAATAAATAATACAAGTATTAAATATGGTATTTATTTAATGAATGGTGTAACTTTTAATAATTTTAAGATTAGGCCTCAAATAGTAGTAGGAAATACACCAGATTATGATTTTGAACAATATTGCGGAGGACAACCATCTCCAAACCCAGACTATCCACAAGAAATAAAAGTAGTAACAGGAGATAATGTTGTAAAGCATGTTGGGAAGAATTTGTTTGTTGGATATGACAATATGTTAAATGGATTTTTACCTATTGCGAATAGTTATCCAACAGTTAATAGCTCTTATCCCAATGCAAGATATCAAATTCTAGAACTTAAAGCTGGGGAAAGTATCACTACGACAATTGATGCTAATTATTCAGAAGGAAGAATTAGAGCTATTGATGCTAAAACAAATAAAATAATTTCTTCAATAGAAATAGTAGAAAATGATTATTATAGTACTACTGAAACTTATGCTGGTAGTTTTAGAGCAGGTACTATAACAGCAAAAAAAGATTTACTTATAGGAGTTATGCTTCTTAAAAGACCGACGATAGATTTATCATTTCAAATTGAATATGGTAATACCCCAACCCCATACGAACCATATAGAGAAGAAGAATACAAATTAGATTTATGGAAAGAGAATGAGTTCGATATAAATGATGTAAATAAATTAAATGCATATATAGATTCAAGTAATAAGATAACATCTTCTGAAGCTACGAGAACATTATATGTTGAATGTAAGAAGAATACTTTGTATAAAATATCAAAAGCAAAATCAGCAAGATTTAGAGCAATGTATACAACTGATACCCCAGCAATAAACAGAGTTGGCAATGGATATATTGTAAATGATACTGGAGAAGAAATAATAATAAAAACTGGAAATAATGCTAAATATTTATGTGTATTTTATTATCATGCAAATCAAGATACATTAACCGAACAAGCAATTCTAGAAAGCATACAAATCCAAGAAGCAATCGAACTATGCAAAATAGACGATTATCAAGACATACCATTCAAAAATGTTGTAGGAGATGAAAATTATAATGCAGAGTTAGAAGAGGGAGCTTGGTATAAGAAATCAGCTATTGCAGAAGTGGTTTTAGACGGTAGGGAAACATGGAACTATAATTCAGGTAATCGTTATTTCTTTACAAATAAATTCTTAGATAATTATGTTACACAGTACACAAAATTAGTAAGCAATAATTATATTGGCGGAATGGCTTCAAATGGTGGTTTATATAACAATCACATACAGACCGGTACTGCTTATAGCTTTATGCTTTGTGACAATAGATTTACCGATAAAAATGATTTAAAAACATGGTTAAGTACACACAATACTATTGTTAAATATCCACTAGCAACGCCAACCTACGAAAAAATCACAGATCCAACACTAATCTCACAACTAGAAGCATTAAATAAAGCGAAATGGTTTAAAGGAGTAAATCATTGGTGGACAGAAACAGACAATCTAGATCCAGTTTTAGCAGGAACTTATAAGCAATCAATTCAATCCGAAACACAAAATAGTATAGCAAACTTACAAGTTCAAGCAAATGAACAAAGTATTTCAAATACACCTGATTTAGTTGAAAGCGAGGTGGAAGAGTAATGGCTGTATCTAATTTAATCAATTATATAGTCTTATTTGGAAGTTTAATCACAGCAGTAGGAATAATAATAAAAGCACTTCAGAAGATGTTAGAAAAGATGTTTCAACCAATACATAATAAAATTGATAATTTAGATTTAGGACAAGCAAGGAATTACTTAGTTGATTTCCTTGCTGATGTCGAAAATGGAGTTCCAAAAGATGAATGTCAAATAGAAAGAGCATACGAATTGTATGACCACTATACAAAAGACTTAGGTGGTAATTCGTACATCCATACAAAGTGGGAAAAAGTAATGAGTAAAAGGAGTTGATTTTTATGAATATAAATGAAATTAAAGAAAGAATAAAATCTCCAGTAGTAATAATACAATTAATAAGTATTATAGTAGGTGTAATAGTATATTTCGAACCACAATTTTCAGAACAAATAAAAGTAATAAGTACAGCATTAGTAAGTGCAATAAACTTATTTGCTGGATTAAATAATCCTAGCGATAAGAGTAATTTTTAGGAGGGCTATATTATGGAAGATGGATTAATAATTGAAGAAGTTGAATTTTCTGAAGAACTATATCAAAAGAATTTGCAAGAAAATGATTTCAGCAACAAAATCACAGATGGAATAGGAGATGATGTCAATGCAATTAACTAGATTGATGGTTCCACAGTCAAAGTGGAATATAAAATGTCCTTTTCCAATGACAGCTGATGGAATAGTAGTACATAATACTGCAAATAAAGCTTCAGCAATGTCTGAGATTTCTTACATGGTTGGAAATAACAATCAAGTATCATATCACTATGCTATTGATGATTACAGAATTGTTCAAGGTGTAGAAGAAAATAGAAATACATGGAATGCTGGAGACGGTACAAATGGAAAAGGAAACAGAAATAAAATATCTATTGAAATATGCTATTCAACTGGAGATTTAGAACAATTTAAGAAAGCAGAGTTATTAGCAGCGAAATTCATTGCATATAAATTGAAAGAAAAAGGTTGGGGTATAGATAGAGTATCTAAACATCAAGACTATAGCGGAAAATATTGTCCTCATAAGACACTTGATTTAGGTTGGGAAAGATTCTTAAATTTAATTAGAGCAGAATTAGTACAACTACAAGAACCAACACAAGCACAACAAACAACACAAGTAAATACAACAAATTATACTGTAAAAATAAATACAGCAGATTTAAATGTTCGTGATGGAGCAGGAGTTAATCATAAAATTAATACTGTAATACACAAAAATGAAGTTTATACTATTATTGCTGAAAGTAACGGATGGGGAAAACTAAAAAGTGGTGCTGGATGGATTAATCTATCATATACAAAAAGAACAGATTCTAAACCTACAGCAAGTCCAAGCAAATATGTATTAGGTTTATATGTAGTTAATGCAAGTGGTTTAAATGTTCGCACAGGTCCAGGGACGAATTATTCAAAGAAAAAAATATATGGAAAAGGAACTAAATTTGATACATACGAAATAAAAAATAACTGGGCTAGAACACCAAGTGGATGGGTTTGTTTAGATTATTGCAGTTTAATAAAAAAATATTAAACTTGACAATATAAAATTACACTATATAATGTAATTGCATTTGTTGGTTTAGTTTTGCATAAACCAAATTTAAGAGGTAGGTCAATATGATTTACCTCTTTTTTTCTTTCATTTCAATATTAATTAATAAATCTATTAATTTGCTTATTTCAGCAACTTCTTTCGAATTAATTCCGTGATTATCTATTTCACAATACATTTTTTCTCTTAAATTTTCTATATCAAATTTTGAATAAAATAAATCCTTAACATTAGTATCAAGTGCACCTGCTATTTTATATAGTGTACTAATTGTTGGATTTGTTGTTTTGTTATTTTCTAATCTATATAAATATGCTCGTGATATTCCTGTTAGTTTTTCAAGTCTATATAAAGTTATTTCTTTTTCTTCTCTTATTTTTTTGATATTAAATATAATCATAATACACCTCAATATTAGTATCTTATAATTTTATTAAATTATTACAATTTCTGCAATATGTAACTGACAGTCAACGGTTTTGTCGAACGATTATGCTTGACATTTTTTGACACTGTAATAAAATAATTATAAATAAATTGTGTTGGAGGTTGCACTTATGAATAATATTAAAAAGTTGATTAGAAAAAGATTAATGGATAATAAGAAGATGTTTAGCAACAAAGAATTAAAACACATAAACAAAACTTATGAAAAAGTTTATTTGCTAGGGCTTATTGATGGAAAAAGAGACATTATTTTATGAAAAAATATTTACTTTTATGCTTATTTTTGATAAATTTATAGTTGTATAACAAACAAAATGGAGGGTAATTATGTTAGCATATGGATATTGCAGATACTCATCTGATTTACAAAACGAAAAATCAATAGAACAGCAAAAAATGGAGCTTGAAGAATATGCGAAAAAGAACAATATTAAAATAGTAAAATATTATATTGATGAGGCTCAATCTGGAAGATATGATACAAGAATAAATTTTCAAGATATGATTACAGATGCTTGTAAACTGAAAGAAGTACAAGCTATTTTGGTATGGAAAACAGATAGATTTGCTAGAAAAGCAATGGATAATTTATATTACAGAGCAAAACTTGAAAAAAATGGTGTGAAATTAGTGTCTATTACACAACCTTTCGATTCTGAAACTGCCGAAGGTAAATTAATGACAACTTTATTAGCTGGAATGGATGAATATTTTTCTCAGAATTTAGCATCAAATGTAAAAAGAGCATTAAAAAATAATGCACAGAATTTACAATTCAATGGAGGGATTGCTCCACTCGGATATGATATTGTTGACAAGCATTATGTAATTAATGAAAAAGAGGCAAAAATAGTAAGAGAAATTTTCCAATTATATATTGAAGGAACTTCTTATATAAATATTGCTATTCAATTAAATATGAAAGGTTATAAAACAAAGAAGAATAAACCTTTTGCAAAGACTTCTGTTATGAGTATCTTAGAAAATGAAAAGTATACAGGAAAATATATATTTAATAAAGGTACAAAATCTGTTCATCGTGGAATAAGAGAAGATGCAATTATATATGAAAATGCTTTACCTGTAATAATTGATAAAGATATTTTTGAAAAGGCCATGAGAAGAAGAAAAAACAAACCTCATGCAGAAAATACAGCTAAAAATATCTATGTTTTAAGTGGCCTTCTTAAGTGTAGTTGTGGAGGTTGTTATACAGGGTATAAATCTGTTAAAACAAAAAATGGAAATACTTTTTCTTACGGATATTATAGATGTAATAATCGAAACAAATTAGGTAATTGCACTATGCAACCATTGAAACAAGAATTATTGGAAAATAAAATAATAGATATATTAACAAAAGAATTGCTTGATACAAACAATATGCAAAGACTAATAAATGAGGTTAATAGTCAATATAAAGTATTGCAAAATGAATCAACTGAAGATGTATCTGAAATAGAAATAAAATTAAAAGAAATACAAAATCAAATGAATAATATTGTAGAAGTAATTGCAAAGGGGTTAGCGAATGATACATTATTACTAAAACTTGATCAACTCGAAAAGCAAAAGAAGTTTTTAGAAGAAGAGTATTCATTTAAAAATAAAGTATCTACTTTTGAAATTAATCCAGATGATATTTTAAAAATATTAAAGAAAGATATAGAGGATTTGAAAGATAGTAATAAAACAGAATTAAAAAAGATTATTCAAAAATGGATAAAAAAAATAGAAGTAACGAACGATTTTGTCGGCATTTACTTCTATTTGGAAGATTTTCTTCCTAATCAGATGGTAGCGAGAACCCACTACTGTTTTTGTTATCGAATAAGTAATACATTTAAAAGTGGAAAATAAAAAAGAAATGCAGATTATATTAAAATCTGCATTTCTTTATGTTACAATAAGCTGTATATTTTTATTAATAATATCTTCAGAATGATATATTATAAAACTTGAAAAACTTGTAAATACATTTAATATCATAATTGCATCATTAGTAGATAAATTAACATCTTCTAAAAACAACTTTGCTAATTTTTGCATATCTTCTTTTTCAGTGATTTTTATATTTTCACTTTTTAAGTGTAATAGAGAACTAAACATATTATTTTTAAAATCAATTTTCGAAGTTTGATTTTCTGATTGATATTCTAATAGTATATCAGTAGCTTTTAATATAATATTAATTGCTGTTTCTTCTGTATATTTTATAAATAATATTTGCTCACAAATATATAAATGATATATGTAATATAATGTTTGTGAAAACAAGTTGTATTTTATGTGTTTATTGTCTTTAAAAAAGTTTTTCTCTGAAATTGATAAGCATTTGATTATGTAATATGCATACTGCTCGATAGTATATTGAAAATTGTTAATTTGTTGTTGTTTTTCTTTTTTATTCATTTTATTTATTATAAAGTAAATTAAAAATATAATTGCTACTACAACTAATAAAATAGTTAATATCAGTTCTTGTTTTGTAAAAACAATATATGAATCATTAAATATTATCTCTATTGAATTATTCATAGGATTTTTCCTTTCTTATATAATTATTATCTACATAATACTGATAAGCAAATAAAATCAATTCTTCAGTAACACCGAACTCGTCTGCTAACTCATATAAATTTTTATAGTATTCTTTAATTAACTTTGAATATGGAATAAGTGTTTTTATTGCCCATTTTTTTGCTTTGTATTCTTGTTTATTAATTAATGTTACATTAGTACATAATGGAGAGTAAGTGGCATCGTAATAATAATGACCAAGTTCTTCAGCTAAAATACTTTTTTCTTTTGCTTCTGTATCTATATTCTTATAATTCATTGCAATAGCATTAATACCTTCATAATTAATAAAAGCTCCATTTACATTATCAATATTATAATTATATATTTTAATATTCTCTTTTTCAGCTATATCATATAAAGTATTAAGTTCCATTACAAACCTCCTACTATTTATCTTTTCTTTTGTTATCCTTTAATATTATTTCCAATAAATCTCTGATTTGTTCCTTTTGTTTATCGGTGGGTGGATTGTAATTATCCATATTGAAACCAATTTTTGCGAGTCCTAAGGGGTCATTAATTTCGTTGTTTCTAATATTAGTTTTACCTAAAATGTAATCTATTGAGCAATCAAAAATTTCAGATAATTTTATTAGTATTTCTAAACTAGGTTTTCTATCTTCGTTCTCATACATTGCCACTGAGCTTTTTGCCCCTCCTAATTTGTCTGCAAGTTCTTGTTGTGTCATATTAAGTTCTTCTCTTAAAATCTTTATTCTGTTCATATCTTACCTCCGATGAAATTATAGCACACTAAAAGTGTACTTGCAATATGTTTTTTAAAAAAAGTTTACTTAGAGTGGCAACGATTTGAAGTGAAAATGAAAATTTTTTTAAAAAAAGTATTGACAGTTCACTTTAAGTATATTATACTGATAGTGAACAAAAGAAAGGAGGATATAAATGAGACAGAATAAACTAATCGAATTTAGAAAATCCAAAGAAAAAACACAAGAAGAAATGGCACATATTTGGGGAATATCAATATCACATTACAAAAAAATTGAATGTGGTGCAAAAAATCCCAGTCTAAGTAAAATTAGATTATTTAAAATTAAATTTCCAGATGCTGATATTGCTGAAATTTTTTTAAATTAAAAGTTCACTAAAAGTGAAGAAAGAAGGCGGAAATATGGAAGAAGAAAAAAAGGATTTACAAGAAAACGAAACACACAGACAACTATATGATGAATTTATAAAAGACATGGCAAGATACATTGCATTAACAATTTTTAACGAAAGAAATTAAAAGAAAGGGGGAACAAAAGATGATACATGAAGAATTATATCTAAATTTAAATTACAATCAAAAAGTTATATTCGCAATAGCTATTGTAACGATAGTTTTAATAATCTCAATTATTATCAAAATGAAAAATAAAGCAAAAATAATTAAAAGTAGACAAGTTAATCGTATGAAAACAAAAAACAATTTTAAAATCGATTATAACGAATTTATTAAAGTGAATTTCAAAAAGCAAGATTTTTTATATGAAAACAGAAATAGACAAGCTGAATTAATCAGAATGTTTAATTAATAGGAGGAATTTATGAAATTAAATATTTATTATGATTTTCAAAAAGCAATAGCTTTAATTAAAGAAGAAATGCAGATTATAAAATGGAAAGCAACTTTAAGAAGAATGAATGTAATGTTAAATTTAATGAATCGCAAAAAGAAAGAGCTAGACGATATGCGACATCAATCTAACTCAACATCAGAATTTAAGAAAACTCTATACGAAAAGTATAGCATATAAAAATATATTTTTCAAGGGGGGAAAGAGAAAATGAATTGTAAAAATTTGAGAATACGAAGTAAAAACTATAAAAAGTATTTTTATTGTACTGCAAATAAATGCGTAGTTGATGCAACAACTTGTTATTGTTGCAAAATGAAAGAATATAAAACTACTACACCAATTAAAAGAACTGCAATAGAAAAGAAAACACATAAGGTTAGTAAAATGGCTAAAGCATGTGATATTCCACAAAAAGTAAAAAATGAAGTTTGGGAAAGAGATAATCATCAATGTATTTTTTGCAACATAAATGTTCCTGTAAATTGTGCAAATGCACATTGTTTATCAAGAGCACATGGAGGATTAGGGATTGTTCAAAATATTGTTACAGCATGTCCTAAGTGTCATCATGAGCTTGATAATGGGAAAGATAGAAAAAAATATACTATAGTACTTGTTTCATATATGCAAAGGCTATATGGAGAAAATTGGAATCCTGGACTTCTTACATATAATAAATGGAAGGAGATAGAAAATGGCTGAAAGAAGAATGTTTTCAAAAACAATTATTGATTCTGATATTTTTCTTGATATGCCAACCTCAACTAGATTACTTTATTACGATTTAGCAATGAGAGCTGATGACGATGGTTTTATAAATAGTCCTAAAAAAATTGCAAGGATGACTGGTGCTTCAGATGATGATTTGAGAATTTTAGCATCTAAAAATTATATTATTCCATTCGATAATGGGATTGTTGTTATAAGACATTGGAGAGTCCACAATTACATAAGAAAAGATACATATAATGAAACGCAATATAAATTAGAAAAATCAATGCTAGAACTAGATAATAATAAATGTTATTCGGTTATTTCAGATGACCGTCGACGAGCCGTCGACGAACCGTCGACGCAGGTAAGGTTAGGTAAGGATAGGTTAGATAAGGATAGTATAGATAATATACCAGCTTCCGAAGATGAATCTTCTTCAGCTTCTGCAAAAGCCAGCAAACATAAATATGGAATTTATAAAAATGTATTGCTGAAAGATGAAGAATTGCAGAGCTTAAAAGAAAAGTATTCTAACTATGAAGAACTTATAAAATATCTGGATGAATACATTGAAATGAAAGGTTATAAGGCTAAGTCACACTATTTATGCATTTTGAAATGGGTAATTGATGCAGTTGATAAGCAAGATAAGAAAAATAATTATCAGAATAAAAATACATTTAATTCGTATGAACAGAGACAGGATGTTGATTTTAATAAATTTTATGCGAATAGGAGATGAAGTACAAATGAGAAATTTAAGTGATTTAAGAAAAGTTGTTGAAACAATATTGATAAATGATGTAGATGCAAGAAAAGATGACAATTACTTGATTTTAAGAGTTATAGAAATTTTGCATCCAGCAGAAGCTGATAAAAGTTTTAGTGATGTAATGTTGAATGCTAAAAAGAACAGTATAAATTTTGAAAGCATTAGACGAGCTAGACAAAAGGTACAAGAATTATATCCGGAACTTAAAGATAAAGAAACAGCTCAAGCTAGAAGTCATGCAATTGATAGTTATAGAGATTTTGCTTTTGGGAGGTAAATTATGATCGCTAACAAGTATCAATATTTTGCAACTAGACAAGAAGTTGAAAAACATAAAAAATACATACAAGAAGGTGCAACACATTTAACTAATACAAAAAAGCAAGTTGAGTATGAATACTATGTATGCGATTTTTGTAAAAGTGAAATCCGAATTAAGAAAAAGCATTATGAACAATCAGGTGGAATTGTTGTTATTCCTGCAATTGTAACAAAAAAGAAAGAAATTAAGTTGGCTTTGTGTAATGGGTGCTTGAATAAAGTTTTAGCTGAATTTGATGAGAAGGGGTGATGTAGTGAATATAGTTGAACCTATTAGAGATGTTGAAAAAATTGAAGAAATTCACAGTTATTTGCTTGAAAGAAATAAAAGAAATGCGTTGTTGTTTAGCATGGGGATTTACACAGGATTAAGAATTTCCGATATATTAAAATTTCGTGTTGCTGATTGCTATAAAAGAAATTATAACATTCGAGAGCAAAAAACAAAAAAGCCTAAAATTCTTGAGTGGAATCCATATTTATACAAAGAAATGGAAGAGTACATACAAGGAAAAAATCCTAATGAGTTTCTTTTTAAGTCAAGACAGGGTTATAATACACCGATTTCAAGAATTAGAGCATATCAAATTATAAAAAATGCTTGCAATGCTTGTAAAGTATTTGATGTAGGAACACATACAATGAGAAAAACTTTTGGATATCATCATTATAAGAGATATAAAGATGTGGCAATTCTAATGGACATATTAAATCATAGTTCGCCAGATATAACTTTAAGATATATTGGAATTAGCAATGAGAACAGCAATAAGAGTCTAAAAGGAATGAAATTTTTTTAAAAATAGCTTTAGTTTAACATAATAAGAAATTGTAAACTGGAAAGACATTGGTTAAAAATAATGCGATATTTCAATGTTTTAAAGAAAAAAATGAGTTTAACACAATATAAGATATGTTAAATTCGATTAAAAATTGACTAAAAACCGTATAGCAGTATTAACATCAATGGTTTGCAGGTTTGGAATTGCTAAAAAAATGGTCGAAAATGTTTTACATAATGTGGCAAAAATTAAAAATGTGCGTTTCGTGCGTGTGCCACTTTACATAATTGAAAAATAAGGAGGAAAATTTATGTTTTGTACAGATGAAGAAAGAAATACATGTCAAGTTGAAAAAATGGGATGTGAAGGATGTTTTTACAATAATGAGAAATATAATAAAAAGTCATTTATGAAAAGATTTTATGAGAAGTATTTAATAAAAAGGCTTGAGAATTTGATTAAGTTTCCAAAACCAAGACTTTGCATTAGTGTTAAAGATATAAAGATTAAAGATGAGTTTATTAAAAGACCACCATCAAAAAAGAAAATGTCACAAAAATGGAGATATTATAGAGAAACAGGAAAATTAAATTCGCCAATTATCTTAGATGAAAATCTATATTTAGTTGATGGATATACAAGTTACTTAATTGCAATTGCTGATGGAATTAAAACTGTAGATATAAAAATCAGAAAGGAGCAATGAAGATGATATATTTGATTATTATTTTATTAGGATTTGTGTTTGGAATGTTATTTGGATTTTGTGCTGGTATGTTGGCAGGTGTATTTATTGGAGAAGAGAAGCACGTAAGAAAACATTAGTATGACAAATAAATACATAAGATGGAGGAAATGTATATGAATGACAAAAATTTTGAAAGAATAAAAAAGAGAAGAGTTTCTAAATTCAAAAATATTTTAAAAGAAATTTATCCCAACATAAATTTTATCAGTGTTGATGTTGTTGAGAATCCATGGATATTTGATATTGATCATATAGTGAGAGTACGAGCACTAGTAAACAATAAAGATATTGGTTCAAGTTATAATTTAAATATGAAAATGGATGAAGAATACTTTGACGAAAAATTAAAAAGAGACAAAAAAGCAATAAAAAGAAATTTAAGAAAACTATTCTTAAATGATAGAAAAAAGAGAAGGCTTATAAGCAAAGATAAAAGTTGTTATAGATTTTTAGCAAATCATTATACATATAAGGAGAATAAGAGTGAATCAAAGATATCCAGAATTAAAAGGAAAATGTAAAACATGTTTAGGATGTAATCAATTAGAACTAAAGAGTTTTAGTGGAGTATATGAATGTAAAAACTATATGAAAGGATCCAAAAATGAACAGACAAGAATATGCTCTGTACAAGGGCGATAAGTTTATTGATTTAGGAACAGTAACAGAGTTGGCTAGAAGAAACGGATTAAGTAAAAGTACAATTATGTTTTATTCTAGCCCAGCATATATAAAAAGAATTAAGAAAAAAGATAAATGTTATATAGTTATAAGAATTGATTAGGAGGAATTGCAATGAGTGAAGAAGATATAAAAAGTTGTATTGGAGAGCTAAAACATCTAAATGAAATTGGAAATGTATTAGGAATTTCTAAACATATTGCGATAGATAATGCTTTAGAATACATAAATAAATTGGAAACAAAACTAATGTATGCTTTGAGTCCAACAAATCATGAGTTAGCATTAAATACTAAAATTCAGTTCCGAGATATTATAAGGAAAAATATTGAAGAAGATACAAATACAATAAAAAATGAGCTAAAGAAAAGCTGGAAAGGAATTATAAATTATGAGTGAAGAAGTAAAGAAAGCTATTAATATGTTAGAAATTTTTATAAGCAATCATAAGTTTTACAATATAAAACATTCTGACGGATTAGAGGATAATATAGAAATAATATTAGAGCTAATAAGAAAACAACAAGTAAAAATTAATGCACAACAATGTTTGATAGAAACACAGATATATAATGTGGAAGTATTGGAAAAAGAATTAAACAATTTAAAAGAAATCGAACAATCACACCAAGAAGAAAATGGAAAGTTAAGAGTTGAGTTAGAAAAATATAAATTGTTAAATGCAAATATAGAAAAGGCAAATAAAATTATTAAATCAAATAAATTAAATGAAAAAGAAAGAGAAATTATTGAAACGTACAGAAAATTGATTGAAGAAACTGGAAGAAACGATTGGATTATATGTAATCCTAAAACCATGTGGAGTAATTATTTTGTCAGAAAAGACAAAATACAAGAAAAAATAGAGGAATATGAAGGTCTAAAAATACTAGACAAACAAGCTTATGAGGAACAAATCAAACCACTCAAAGAATTGCTGGAGGATAATAATGGATGAAGAAGAAAGAATTATAATTATTCAAACTATGATTGATAACAATGGTATAGAAGAAGGCGAATTTGCTGAATACGAAAAAGAAGCATTACAAAGTTTATTAGATTCCTATAAATTTCAAAGAAGGCAATTAAACGATGCCTTTAGTAATGGATGGATACATAAAGACAAAATAAAAGAAATATACAATATATTAGGAGAATACAGACATTATACAACACCAACGATAGAACAAAACGAAGAAAATGAAAATGCAGTAGATAACGCTGTTAAATATATACATAATTTATTGGAGGAAAAATAAAATGAAGATACTAGACAAAATGTTAGATGAATATTATAAAAAACAATTTATAAAGTATGTTATAAACGATGTAAATATTAGATATATGTTAGATAGCAATATTGTTGAAGATGAAGATGGACAAGTAAAGATACAGTTTAAGCCTAAACATTATATAAATTATACTACTGTATTAGACTTTCATAAAGGCGATAGTTTAAATTGGCTAATTAGTTTAAGAAATTCTGCATCTAATTTTATTTTACATAGGATAGAAGAAATTGATAAAAAACAACTATGGGAAAAATAAGGAGGTATAAATGGAATTAGAAGAAGCTATAAAAATACTTAAAGAAGATTTAGAACATACGAAAAGAGCAAATGAATGTGGTCTTGCTACAAAAGGAGAATTTAATAAGGAAATAAAAGCCATAGAAACAGTATTAAAATACCTAGAAAAATATAGAGATTTATATATGCAATCGTTAGCAAACAATCTAAATCAAAGTCTAAAAAACAGAGAAATGAGCAATGAACAATTAGAAGCATTAAACGAAGGTTGGAAATTGGAAGTTGAAAAGAAAGATAAAATGATAGAGTTAATGGCTAGGTTTATTGATACAGAATTAAGCAGTGAACATTTATCAAAAGTTTTAAAAATAGAAGTTAAGCCATTAGAAACTTATAGAGAAGACATAAAACAATATTTTGAAAAGAAAGCAGAGGAGAGTGAATAAATGGAAGAAATAAAAGTTGGAGAGTATATTAGAACACCTTACAATCAAATAGAAAAAGTAATTCGCATAGACGAAGAAAGAACAGATTATGTTGGAGTTGAAACTGACCTATCTTACTATAATCTGGATTGGTTAAAAGCACGTAAAGTAAAACACAGCTTTGACATAAAAGATTTAGTACAAGCTGGAGATATAGTTTTATACAATGTGAATAGCAAAATGACAGATATAGGAATTGTTAAAGAACATATTGATGCAAGGACACAAGAAAAGACATTAAGAGTTGGAATATGGTCTTTGGAACAAGTTGAAATTAAAGAAATTTTAACAAAAGAGCAATTCAATCAAATGAAATATATAGTAGGAGATGAGTAGATGGATAATAAAGAAAGTTTAATAACAGAAAAATATATAACAATATCAATGGAAGAATATAAAGAATTATTAATGATAAAAGGAAGATACGAAGAGTTGAAAAGTAGACCAAGCAATCCTATAATTTGGAGTGAACCACACACAAAAACGATACCAGAAGAACCATATAAGATAACTTTATAGTATCAGAAGGAGGAAGCATGAACAGAGAGATAAAATTTAGAGCATTTGATACAGAGAACAAAGAAATGCTAGAAGTACAAGAGCTAGATTATGAAGATAGTTGGAATGGACAACCAATGGTAAGAACAACAATGTATAACGACTATTTTGATACAGAAGAGATGATTTTAATGCAATACACAGGCTTAAAAGACAAAAATGGAGTAGAGATATATGAGGGAGATATAGTATATGTTGCAAGTGAAGATGAAAATGCAAAAATAGTGTGGTGTTCAGAAATGTGTAAGTTTGCACTAGAGTTTGAGAGTGAATGGGCAAGTGATTTTGATTCTTTTTATGGAAAAGATTTAGAAGTAATGGGGAATATTTATGATAACTGATATTAGCAAAATAACATTAGAAAATATAAATGATTTTATGGAAAAACCATATCAAAGGCAATTAAAAGATAAAAAGCAAAAACTATTATTACTGTTGAAAGAAAAAGAGTATGTAACTTCTAAAGACATACGTGAAAAAATTTACAACGGTCGAGATGTCAAAAGACAAACAATAGGACAGCTTATAAGAAGATTGCGAGATGAAGGCTATAAAATACAAACAATAGCCAAAGTAGGATATAAACTGAGAGAAAGAAGGTAAATAAATGAATAAACCAAAAGATAAAAGACCTTATTATTTTAGAGAGATTTATACAGATGAATACAATACTTTGTGTCAAATGATTATATACAGAAGCAATGATGAAAGAGAAAAGATATTTAGAAGAAGCACAATAAATCCAAATCTTAAAATATTAAAAACGAAAGCTATTTTAAATAAACATTTTGAAATAATAGACGTGATGGAAGGAGAAAAAGATGAATAAGAAGATAAAAGTAATAGAATTGTTAAATAAAAAAGCCAATAATGAGCAAATGCCATCTAAAATACGATTTGAAGGACTAAATTATCAATACAAAGGTTCATCATATTATGATAGAAATGGAGATTTATTGTGCGAAAATTGTGATTTATTATGTGTATTAGATAGTGAAGTAGAAATATTAGAAGATGAAGAAGAAACAGGAATAAGTAAACTAGAAAAAGAAAAAGTGTTAGAAGAAAATCCAGCAGAGTTTAGATATGATCTTAGATATTATTACGACAAAGAAAAAATGGGAGACAAAATAAATGAAATTATTAAAAAAGTAAATGAATTAGATAAGAAAATAAATAAGGAGGAGTAGCTTATGTGGTCTAGTTATATGGAAGAAGAGTGGTATCAAAAAGGGCTTAAAGCCCAATATGAACAAATTAAAAAGAAAAATAAGGAGGATTAATTATGGATTGGTTTATTATATTAATATTATCAATATTTTGTTTTTGTGTGTTTGATAGATTTTGTGTAATGCTTGAAAGATTAAGTCGCAATAAGAATATTGTTAAAGAAATTGTTAATAAATCTGAAAACAAAGATAAGGAGGATTAAAATTATGAAAAAATTAAAAATAGTATTATTAGGAATTATAGTGTTAGGAGGATGTTTATTATTAACAGGATGTAATAAACAAATTATAGATACCAAATATACATTTAATAGAGCAATTGTAACATTAAACGATGGTACAAGAATGGAAATTGAAATAGCAAAATGGAACGACTATGAAGGAGAACAACTACAAATTATAGGAAAAGATAGAAAAGTATATTTAGTAAGTTCTTATAACACGATTTTAATAAAGGATTAGGAGGACAAGCCTATGACAAAAGAAGAAATAATAAAGGATTTAAAAAATGAAATAAAGAGAAGAAGAGCACTACTTATAACAACAAAGGGAGAATATGCAAAAATGTTACATAGTGATATTGCAGATTTACTAGAAGAAAAAATAGAGATATACGAAGGAGGGCAAGAAATTGGATAAAAAAGTTTTAAGTCAAATAGAAGATTTGAATAAGGAAGTTGAAGATATTAAAAAAAGATTAAAAAGATTAGCACTTAAACCAGATGAAGTAGTAAGAGATAGTGTTAGTGGTAGTTCTGCAACATTTCCATATATAAAACATAGTTGCGTTGTTGAAGGAATTGATACAAACAAATATAAAAATATAAAAAAATATAAAAGAATTTTAAAACAGAAAGAAGAAAAACTTCAAAAGAAAATAAATCAATTAGAATATGAATTGAATTATATAGAAGATAGTGATTTAAGAAAAATCATAAGATATAAATATGTTGATTGTATGAATTGGGTGCAAATAATGTTTGAGATGAGATATAAATCTGAGAGCAAAGCGAGAATGAAATTAAAAAGATTTTTATGTGAAAAAGAAAAAAGTTTGAAAAAAAATTAAAAAAATTTCATTTGTGCGTTTTGTGCGCCTAAAAGATGTTAATATGGTATTAAGAAATGTTGTAGTCGTTCAGAAATGGACATGCCCCAGACTACCAGGTATACCCCCTGAAATTTCTCCTTTGTTTGTTATACGAAAAAGAAAGACTTTAAAAATATTGTCTTTCTTTTTTCTTTATATATGGCGGAGTGGTAGAAGTGGTTATCTCGTTTGTCTCATAAACAAAAGGTCATAGGTTCGAATCCTATCTTCGCTACCATGTATCTATATTTAAGTAAAAAGGAGGGGAAACATGTTAAAAACAATAAAAGAATGGGAATTATTTTCTGGAATAAAGCTAATGAATTTAGATGGCTTTAGAAGAGAAAAGAATAAGGTAAGAAATAGAAAATATACAGAAAAGCAGTTTAGAAGATATGCTAAAGAATGTATGTTTAAAACTGTTTGTAACAAAGGATTAGATTTTATGAGGAGATGATACATATGTCATTTCAAGATTTATGCAAAAAATATAAAGAAGAAATATGCCCATATTGTAAGAATAAAAATGCAGATGATTGTAAAATATCTAAAACAAATGATGGAGTAAAGTGTTCTAATTATATTAAGGACAAAAGCAAAATAAAACGAATAAATCCTTTTAGTTGTTTTGTTAATATTCAAATCCAAAGGAAGTGACTTAATGAAATTTTATGATGAAGGATTAGATAAAGAAGAATTAAAAAAAGAATATTTCTTAAAACTGAATAATAATACAAGATTTAAAACTTTGGAAGAATTACAATTCAGAATTAATGAGTATTTTGACAAAATGTTTCAACAACATAGACCATATACAATGTCCGGATTAGCACTTTGGCTTGGTGTTACAACAAAGACATTGCGTTCTTGGGAGAAAGATTATGGAGATACAGTTTATACAGATATAATAAAATTTGCAAAACAAAGAGTTGAAAATTATGCTGAAGAGTCTTTGTATGATAACAGAAAAGCAAGTGGAGCAAAATTTGTTTTAGAAAATTATTTTGATTTATCAGAAAAACATAATGTAGAAACAAGTGTTAATGTAAAATTGGAGGATGTTTTAGATGATTAAAGTAACCGCTGATTTTTTAATTGATAGAAGAAAACGCATTTGGGAAAAATATCAAGATATAAAAAGAGATGAAAGATTTGTTCAAGCTGTTTGTTTTGAAATAATTAATAATAAAAATCTTAGACAAGAAATTTTTAATTATCCTGAAAAATTAATTGAATTAGCTTTTAATGTTGTTGATAAAAACAAAAAACTAATTCCATTTTTTCTGAATGATGTTCAACATAGTTTTATAGATACATTAAATAAATCTATTGAAGATTATGAAAAAGGATTAATAACCAATATATCTATATTGATTCTAAAAGGAAGACAGCAAGGATTTACTACATTAATTACTGCGTACCAATTAGCTAGAACCATTACAAGACATAACTTCGAAGGTTTAACTCTTGCTGATAAAAGTACAAACTCAGAAGCTATATTCCAAAATAAAGCAAAGTTTATTTATAATAGATTACCTGAATGTATTAAACCTACAGAAAAATATAATTCAAAGAAACAATTATTATTTGAAAAATTAAATAGTAGCTGGGCAGTTGAAACAGCATCAAAAGAAGTTGGTCGTTCTAGAACAATCAACTTTTTTCATGGCTCAGAATGTGCCTTTTGGAAAGATGGAATTTCTAATATTCAAGCATCATTGGGAGAGGCATTCACAAAAGATTCTATTAAAATATATGAAACTACTGCTAATGGTTTTAATGATTACAGAACCATGTGGCGTTCTGGCGAACATATTAATTGTTTTTATGAATGGTGGTTAACACAGGAATATAGATTAAACTTTGAAACTAAAAATAGAAGAACAAAATTCTTAAATGATATTTATAGAGTAAATGATTGGATTCATCAAAGACTTAAATGGTTATTAGAAGAAAAAGGATTAGATGAAAATCAATTATATTGGTATTACAAAAAATATAATGGTTACATCGAAAAAGAATTAATCAAGCAAGAATATCCTTGTACTCCGGAAGAAGCTTTTATTGCTTCTGGTAAATGTTACTTTGATAAAGATGTTCTTATTAAATACATTGATAAATTGGAGCAGGAAAAAAATTATGGAGTAAAGAAAAGAGGATATTTTAAATACGAAACAAAATATAACGAAAAGAAACATAAACAATATATTGATGGTGTTGAATGGGTAGATGATCCTACTGGACCGATTAGAATATTTAAAGAACCAGAAGAATTAATTCCTTATGTTCTTCGGTGGGGATACTGCTGGAGAAGGTAGTGATAAAAATACTGCTACTGTTATTGATAACACAACAGAAAAAATTGTTGCTACATTAGAGCAAGAAAAAGATGAAACATCATACACTATCCAGGTTTATTGTTTAGGAATGTATTATAATCAAGCACTTATTGGATTAGAAACAAACTTTTCTACATATCCTACAAAAATGCTTTCAGAAGTATATGAATATCCTAATTTATATGTTAGGGAAAAGGAAGATGATTATACTGGTCAATTATATAAAAGTTATGGCTTTGAAACTAATAAGAAAACAAGGCCTATTATTTTGGCTAATTTTCAAAGGATTATGAATGAAGAAACATCAAAAATTACAGATATAGAAATCTTGAGAGAGGGAATTGTTTTTATTAAAAATGAAAAAGGTCGTCCTGAAGCTCAACAAGGTTGTCATGATGATAGGATTATGGGAACTGCAATTACATATTATATTTCAGACCAACAGCCTAAAGTAAAACAAGAACCTATGAAAGAAAATGAAGTTTATATGAAAGAAAGTAGTTTTGATAATGATTTTTATAGTGATTTTGATGATGATGAAATAACACCAATTTAGGAGGTAAATAATGGAAGTATTAATAATTTTAGCAACAGGCATTATGTGCTTGTTGTCTTTTTATTTTGGAACAAAATGCTCTCGAAATGAGGAAATTATAAGTCAAGAAACAAAAGAAAAAATATTACATCCAATTGAAACTTATAAAGAAGAAGAGGAAAGAAAAGAGGTTGAAAAGAAAAATAAAATTCAGCGAATGCAAGATGCAACCGTTTTAGACAATATTGATAACTATAAAGGAAGTTCTTTAGGTCAAAAGCCTATTCCTTTTTTTGAAGATGAGGAAGATGAAGATGATGAAGGAGATGATTTCTAGATGTACGATGATATTAATGAATTAAAAGAAACTGATATTTGGACTGCGTATCAACATGGTGTAGATTATAACCATCAACACAATTTATATACAGATGCAGATAAGTGTAATGAAATGTACAATGGAAATCAATGGAAGGGTGCAATTCTTGGTAATAATCCACCTGTTAGTTTAAACTACATAAAAACAATAGTTAAACATAAAGTTTCCACAGTTAATCAAAACTTGTGGAAAATTGTTTATGAAAGTATGAATTTTGATAGTGAGGAGATTATTCAATCTGCTAAAAAAGTTTGTAAATTACTTAATAAAAAAGCTGATATTACCTGGGAAAGAAACAAGTTAGATGATAAGTTGAAAAAAATTGTTAGACAAGGTGCAATTGTTTCAGAAGGGGTTCTTTATAATTTTTATGATGAAGATATCAAAGATATAAGAACACAGCTTTTGAAGAAAACAGACATTATCTATGGAGATGAAAATAATCCTGAAATAGAGGAGCAACCATACATAATCATTAAAAGAAGAATGACAGTAATGAAAGCTCGTGAATATGCTAGACAATTAGGTTGTTCTGAAACAGTTGTTGAATCTATTAGAGGAGATAATGAATATCTTGAAGAAACAGGAGAAAAAGCAAAATATGAAAAAGATAATAAAGTAACTGTTCTTACAAAATTATGGAAAGAAAAAGGAACTGTTTGGTATGAAGAGGGAACTCGCTATTGTATGTTAACAAAGAAATTGAATACAGGCTATAAAAGATATCCAATTCAACATTTTCTTTGGGAAGAAAAAGAAGGTTCAGCTAGAGGAGAGGGCGAAGTTAAATCTCACATTGAAAATCAGTTAGAGGTTAATAGAACTTTAATGCGTAGGTCAGTTGTAGGAAAGAACATCGCATTTCCTCATGCAATTATTAATACTGATTTTATTGCTAATAAAGATGCAATAAATAAAACTGGTTCTACAATTGAAGTTAAAGGAAAATCAGTAGATGATGTTAGAAAAATGTTTGGCTATACACAAGTTACACAAATGTCTTCAGATATTAAGGAATTGCAAAATGAATTGATGTCAGTTGATAGAGATTTGTCAGGAGCTGGAGATATAGCAACAGGAAGTATTAATCCATCCACTGCATCAGGTAGAGCAGTTCTGGCTGTACAAGAAGCATCTACTAAACCAATGATTGAACAAGTAAGTGCTTTAAAAACACTTATTGAAGAGTTGGCTCTATGTTGGTTGGATATGTGGATTGCAACATCAGAAGAAACTATGCACTTGATTAATGAAGAAATTCAAGATGATACTGGAGAATCAACATACACAGTTGAAGAAATTCCAACAGTATTAGTTGAGAATATGAATGCAACAGTAAAAATTGAAGTAACTTCAAAAGGTGCTTACGATAAATATGCAAAAGAACAAAGCTTAGAAAATTTAGCAAATAGTGCAATATTCCAAAACCCTCAATTATTAGAGGATTATATAGAAATGTTAGATGATGATTCTAATATGCCAAAACAAAATGTGCTAGCAGTTGTTAAAAAGCGTAAAGAAAGACAAGCTAGAATTGCACAAATAAAAGCACAAGGTCAATTAATGCAACAACAAGCACAGCAATTTATGGCTCAGCAACATCAAATGGCTATGGCCAATTTTATGGGTGCTAATACAGAAGGTGCAGAACAACAAGCATCAGCAATTTAATATTAGGTAATAAAGCAAGATTTTTTCTTGCTTTTTATATTGCCAAAACTTGTGAGGCTTAAATCAAGGAATTTATAGTCGACACGGACTTTAAACGGAGGTAAGAAAATGGAAAATGAAGAAAAGTTAGAAACAACTAACGAAACTGAAAAAGTAGATACTCAAACTACAGAAGAAAATGAGGATTTAGAATTGACTGATAGTACTGAGTTAGAAGAAGTTGATGAAGAAAGTGAAGATAATTCAGAAGAAGAAAATCAACCTAATGAAGATGAAGTAAATCAAAATTCTAAAAGTTTAAATGAACTTCTTGCAGAAAATCCAGCTTTACAAGAAGAGTTCAATGAAAGAATGCAAAGTAGGCTTAAGCGTCAAAAAGACAAGCTTACAAGAGAATATACAAATAAATATTCTCGAATAGAGGATTTATTGACTGCTGGTGTTGGTGGTAAGAGTGTTGAAGAAAACACTCAATTGCTTGAAAACATGTTCAAAGAGCAAGGCATTGAAATACCAGATAATAAGCCAAGATATTCTCGTGAGGAAGTTGAAATATTAGCAAATCATGAAGCAAATTCTATTATTGAAGCTGGCGAAACAATAGAAGAGTTAAACAGATTGCTAAAAATCGGTTATGAAAATATGACTGATAGGGACAAAGTTATTTATAAGAAATTGGCTGAAGCTAAGAAAACTGAAGATGATAGAAAAGCTATTCGTAGTTTAGGTATCAATGAGGATTTCCTAAATAATAAGGAATTTAAAGATTTTGAAAAAGAATATGATATTCCTGCTAATATGCCATTTGCTAAAAAATATCAATTGTTCCAAAAAATACAAAATAAAAATAAAGATACTTCTAATGTAGGTAGACCAGGCTCAATGAAGAACAATGATTCTAAAGTTGAGAAAGAT
>Ga0326514_10000225_pt1 | contig 36876 bp, 48 predicted proteins | sample 3_2548_0518_D_FD_203653 | JGI IMG/M metagenome (GOLD analysis project Ga0326514, IMG submission 203653) | Bovine rumen microbial communities from UC Davis, California, United States - 3_2548_0518 | ecosystem: Host-associated > Mammals > Digestive system > Stomach > Rumen | place: USA... | reverse complement strand
GGTCTCAACAAGAGAACCCAATCGCAACGAAATATGAGCTTTTAGGTATTTTTGCCTCTGAAGCGGAAAGGAAATGAAGAAAAGTGAACAAGAAAAGCGAAAAGCAAGAGATGATTAGAAAAGCTTTGCTTGATGAACTTGAGAAGCAGGGCAAGCTGACTGAGTACAACATCAGCCTCGTTGATGACTATGTGCACTACGACATGATGAAGGACGAGCTCATGAAGGACATCGAAAAGACGGGTCCGCGCTATACAGTCGAGGGCACTGCCGGCAAGATGATAACGAAGGACAATAAATCCTATGGCCAGGCCTTCAACTGTACTAGTGTCATGCTCAAGATACTCACGAAGCTTGACATCGAGAAGTCCGTAGTCGATGAAATCGAGACATCCGAAGGATACATCTAGGCTTGGCAATAACCAATCGTGACATATGGGACTATATCGACTACGTAAAAAACAATCCCGATGAAACGAACAAGTGGATAAAGCTTCTCGTTTCAAAGATTGCAATGCCAGTGCTGAAAAGTGACGAGTACTATCTTGATGAGGAACGATATGAATCGGCAATAGCATACGCAGAGTCTAATTACTACAAGCTTTTTCCGTACCAGAAGTTCATCTATGCATTTGCCTTCGTAAGAAGAAAGGACAATGACCTTCTTGCCTTTCCAACCATCATCGTAATCATGGGAAGAGGAAACGGCAAGGACGGAATGATGATGCCACTGATGAACTTCCTGCAGACGCCGCTGAACGGAATTGCGAACTATCATATTGATATTGTCGCAAACTCCGAGGATCAGGCAATCGATTCGTTCAATGTCGTCCATGACATGCTTGAAGAGAACAAAAACAAGTTTTCAAAGAAGTTCAGGTGGAACATGGAAACGATAACTGACAGAGCGACGAATTCCAGGATGCGTTACAACACATCGAACGCGAAGACAAAGGATGGCAAGAAGATAGGTGCCATCTTTTTTAATGAGTACCATGCCTATGAGACGTACAGTCAGATAACAGTGTTCACTTCCGGACTCGGCAAGATACCTGATCCACGAAAGTTCATCGTGACGACATTCGGGTATGTCCGTGATGGGCCTCTTGACAATCTCGTCAAGACGATCAAGCGCATACTGTCAACTGGAAAGAATGAACTTGGGTATTTTCCAATGTACTTCTGCCTTGATGATGAGAGCGAGGTCGGTAACGAGAATGCCTGGATAAAGGCAAACCCGTCAATCAACTACATGCCAGTCCTTAAAAACCAGATAAAGCTGGACTACATCGAGGCGATCGATACCGGACAGCCTCAGCTCATGAGCGAGTTCAAGCTTAAGAGAATGAACCTACTCGCGTCCGGAACCGAACAGGAGGTCACAAGCTGGAAGAACATCGAGGCAACGAACCGCGATATTCCTGACGATATCTTTGCATCCGACTTCATTGTCGGTATTGACTTTTCGAAGCTCACTGACATGGCATCCGTCAGCTTCGTCACGAAGCGTGATGGAATTTACTACGTCATTCAGAAGACTTTCTTCAACAGGCAGTCAAAGGACTTCAGAAGAGTGAAGGCTCCTGTCGAAGAGTGGAACAAAATGAACATTGTCGGCATGCAGTTCTTCGAGCTCATTGATGATGTCGAGATAAGCGGCCATCTTCTTACGAAGTTCATGAGCGAGATGATGAACAAGGGCGCTAACATAGTCGGAATCGCTGCCGATTCCTTCCGTTTCTCGATCATCCGCGAGTTCATTGAGAAGGACCTTGGATTCAACGTGAATGACAGGAAGTTCCTCAAGCTTATAAGGCCATCTGACATAATGAAAGTTACAATCATGATTGACTCTTTATTCAACAATCACAAGATTGTCGTCGGAGACAACCCATGTTTCAGATGGTCAGTCAATAACGCGGTGCTCATTCCAAAGGATCGCGGAAATTACGAGTATGGCAAGCAGGAGCAAAGGTCACGAAAGACTGATGCATTCATGTCATTTGTACATGCAATGACAATGGCTGATGCACTGAGCGACGAGAAGCCAGCTGACCTAAGCGCATTCAAGGTATACACATATTAATTTTTTTACAATAAAGAAAGGAGCGTGGTTCGATGGGACTGATAAGAAGCTTATTTCCACAATTCTTCTCGAAGGACTACAAGATAACGCTTGCCACTGCCTCGTCCGACAAGGCAAGACTGCAGGTACTCTTCACTGACTCGGCACTTAACAGTGTCGCTTCGCTAATCGGTGAGAATCTTGCAAAGACGGAGTTCCGTTTCTACAAGAAGAACCATGAGGAAATAAGAAACGAGGAATGGTACAAGTGGAACATTCGTCCTAATGTCAACCAGACTGCAAGCGAGTTCAAGACTGAAATCGCAAAGCGCCTTGTCACCGAGGGAGAGATACTCATCATCCGTAATCTTTTGGGTGACCTTCTTATTGCTGATTCGTTCAGCATTTCGCGTCATGCCAACATATCTCATGAGTTCACGAACGTGACAGTCGAGGACTACTCGTTCCCAGGCAAGTACACGCAGGATGATGCAATATACATCAAGCTGATTGATGATAACGAGCTGTCAATAATTCGTGGAGTCTATGACGGATATGCAATGATTTTCACTCACGCGGTTGATTCCTACATGAAGTCGTATGCGAAGAAGTTCAAGGTTCACATTGATGCGTCATTCAGCAACCAGCCAAATGCCCAGGAAAAGACTGATGACCTTTTTGAAAAGCATTTCCGGTCATTCATGGACGCTGGCAATGCCGTAATTCCTGAATTACAGGGCATGCAGATAACTGACCTCGGCTCGACTGATGGAACCGTGCCAGCTAGTGACATCGTGTCACTGCGAAACGACATGTACAAGACAGTCGCATCAACGTTCCGCGTTCCGCTTCCTCTTTTTGACGGCAGCGAGATAAACGAGAACAACTACAACGAGCTGATGAACACATTCATTTCTAATGCTCTTCAGCCAATCATAGACATCATAGAGAGTGCTATCAATTTCGCACTTTACAAGAAAAGCGAAGTAATCAAGGGAGCAGGCATGAAAGTTGACATGTCGAGAGTCAAGCACATCGACATCTTCAATGTCGCGAATGCTGCCGAGAAGCTGATAAGCACAGGAACGATGTCAATTGACGAGTTCCGTCCGTATATCAACCTCGAACCGATAAATGAGGACTGGTCGCGCACGCACTACATCACGAAGAACTACACGACGGTCAATCTCATGAACAGCGCAGGCGGTGACGGAGGCGGAACATCCGTGAATGAAGACAACAAGAAAAAGGAGGAAAAACGAACCGATGAAACAGAATAGAAAACAGCCTATCTTTTCCTTTCGTCAGAGCGGGGAGACGCTAGAGCTCTACATCTATGACGAAATCAAGAGTGACAAGGACAAGGAGTTTAACTGGAGCACATGGTCGTATGACGACCCTGAGGTAAGCGCAAAGAAAGTGCGCGAAATCCTTGAAAGCAACGGCAATGCAAAGGCACTTGACATCTATGTCAACTCAAACGGCGGAGATGTGTTCGAAGCCTATGCCATGGCGTCAATGATTCAGCGCTTTGCTGGATACAAGACTTGCTATATCGATGGCATGGCTGCAAGCGCCGCATCACTCATTCCGATGGTATGCGACAAGGTAGTGATGGCAAGCTATGCATCAATTCTCATCCACAACATGTGGACAGTTGCATGCGGCAACGCTAAGGAACTGCGAGAGACTGCCGACATGCTTGACGATCTCATGAAGTCAAACCGTCAGCTTTACCTTTCTCGATTCAACGCTGGAGAGGACAAGCTCATTGAACTCATGGACAATGAGACATGGCTTTCAGCCGAAGAGGCAAAGGCATACGGACTCGTTGACGAAATCACTTCAAAGAAAGCCGAAGAGCCAGGAAATGAAGACGAAAATCCATTAAACGAGGAAGACACTGATGACGACGATGTAACAGAAGAGAGAATTCGCGAAGCACTTGCCGGCATCATCGTGTCACAGAAGAAGGCATCATCAGTATATGCACGAAAGGAAGTGCCTGATGCGAAGAACAGGATGGACTTCTTCAAAAGATTTGCTGAAAAAATTTAAAAGATAGAAAAAAAGGAGGACAGCTATCATGTCGGAAGGATTAAAACCACATCATCATCAGTATTTTGAGTACGGCATCAAGTCATACTACGACGCTGAGAGAGGCGTCATGGTTAGAAACGTGACATACATGTGCATGATATGTGGCAAGCTGTCCCACGAAAAATATGAGGACTACGTGCCTCCTCCTAAGCAGAGGAAGGACAAGGCACTCATCCGTTACCGCAAGAAACACGGCAGCTCATGCCGATGAAACTGGGCACTTTCACGAAAAGGGGGAAAACAAATGAAGAACTTAGATACTATCCGTGAAGATTACTTAAAAAATTTCAAGGAAGCGTTCAAAAACGGCGACGCTGAAAAGGCAGCTGCTGCTTTCACTCAGTATAACGATGCGCTTATCGAGTCAATCAAAAATGCAGCTGCGTCAAGCAACTCTGAAATCCTTGCAAGAAGAGGAGTGAGACAGCTCACTACCGACGAGACAAGATATTATGAAAACCTCATCAAGGCAGTAAAGGCTCCTGATCCAAGACAGGCAATCGCAAACTTCGACGTTGCTATGCCTTTCACAATCATTGACTCTACTCTTGTTGACTTAGCTCAGGAACATCCTTTGCTTAACGAAATCGATTTCCAAAATGTTGAATATTTAACAAGATGGATTCTTGATGATTCCACTAAGACGAATGCTGTTTGGGGTCCAATCAATGCGGAAATCGTTACTGAAATCACTGGGCAGTTCAAGGAAATCGATGTCAACCAGAAGAAGCTTACTGCATTCTTCCTATTGTCCGAAGACCTTGTCAATTTGGGTCCTGCCTTCATCGACACTTACGTAAGAACAATCCTTATGGAAGCTATCTACGGAGGACTAGAAGCTGCAATCATCTCAGGTAATGGCAAGGACTGCCCAATCGGACTCATGATGGACTTGACAAAGGAATCTTCCGGCATTTATGCACAGAAGACTCCAATCGTCATGAAGGATATCGCAAAGGAATACACTGGAAACGTAGCTCTTCTTGCAAAGAACGAAAAAGGCAAGAACAAGAACTTTGATTCAGTCATTCTCGTGATGAACTTAACGACAAAGCTCAACAAGTTCCTTCCTGCTGCATCTTTCCGTGTTCCAGGCACTGGCGAGTACGTAACGACAATGCCTTTCCCAACGAAAGTTGTTGTCTCTAACGAAATCGAAGATAACAAGGCAGTCATGTTCGTTCCTAAGCGCTACTTTATGGGCGTTGGCATGAGCAAGGAAGGCAAGATTGAATACTCTGATGAAAACAAGTTCCTTGAAGACCAGCGCGTGTTCAAGGTTCGCTTGTATGGCAACGGTCGTCCTTACGACAACACTGATGCAATCGTTCTTGACTTGTCAAAGCTTCAGCCTTACGCAATGCCATTTGTTACTGCTGCAACAGCAACCAACGGATAATCATAAAAGAGGGACTTCATATCCCTCTTTTGCTTTTTTAGGAGAGGTGCACTATGACCAATGAAAAGAAAACCGAGATTGCAACTGCACTTCTTGATGACATCAAGAACGAGCTCAACATGGCATGGGCTACTGAAGTGATGGAAAAGAAGATATTCGGATGGATCGTTTCAGGCATCAACCTTTTGGTCAGGACTGCCGGCGATTCGATTAACTTCTATCGTCCTGGAACTGCCGAGTACAAGAATGCTGACGGTGTGTCAGTGTACGGACTTTTGGTAAGCTACTGCATGTACGAGGCCTCCGGACTTTCTAGCGAATTCAAGACAAACTACCGTGAGGATCTCATGAACCTTGCCATTGATGCACATGAAATAGAGGCTGATGAAGATGAGAAAAAAGACAGCTAACACTTTCAATGACGGTGTGTGCGAAATAAAGAGAGAGACAAAAGAAAGCGTTTCTTTTCTTGAGAAGTCAGGACGTCATAACTACGTCACGCTCTTCAATCATATCGGATATCATCTTATGAACATCCGCGACAAGGACATGGAATACTTCGATGCGTCAGGGCATCGAAAGACACGCAAGATCATGATTCCTTACTTAGAAGCTGGACTGACTGACTGCGTCATCGAGCTTACGGACTTCATGGGCACGAAAGAGCGGTATACGATCAAGCACTTTGATACTGACAGCAAATACCGCGTCATGTATCTCTATCTTGAAGGAGACAGGCTCTATGATTGACGAAATCATCAATGAACTGAAGAAGATAATCCCAGTCGTATGCTATGGTTCAGTTACCGAGAAGGATATGGCAATAGCGACAAGATGGGAGTTTGCAGTCGTTACGAGGGATGGCCTCGTCAGGGACGGCATGAGATGGTACCAGGTCTATGCAGTTTCTTATGTTGATGAAGACTATATCCAGGAAGGATTCGAGTTCGACATCATCAGCGCAATGAAAAAAATTGGGCTGAGACCTCTTGAAGATCAGAAGATTGAGTATGCCAATGCAACTGTCACGAAGAATCAGACAAAGGTCGAGGCCGTAACGATTCAGTTCAAGAAAGAAATTAAGTCGGGGTGCTAGTTCATGAGCAGTGTACAGTTTGTCATCAAGGCCGAAGACATCGAGAAAATTGAGAATGAAATCGGCAAGATTGGACTTCGTTCTGAGGCATGGATAAACAAATACTTAAGAGAGCACGCATCGAAGGAAACAGAGCAGTCAATCAAGTCGCTCATGCCTGTCTCGGACAGGAACAAGACTCATGCAAAGTTCTCGAAGTCGCTCGATACGACTTTTACTAATCTCGGGTTCAAGACATCAACAAAGAAAAAATACAACTATCTTTACTTTCCGGACCAGGGGGCAGGCACTTCAAAGAAGCACGCGCCTCAGCTATTCTTCTACAACGGCTTAGACCGTAAATACGAAAGCATCATAAACGGCATGCTTGCGTATCTTGAAGAGCACTGGAAAGGAAGCAACTAAAAAAACAAGAAAAGGAGCAGATGAAATGGCAAATACAAAAACAACATTCAACTATTTCAACGCTGACAAGATTTCCGTCAAGTTTGATGGGGAGAATTCATTCAGCACTGCTGGATGCCTTGCCAGCATTGAGCGTTCAGTGACAGTAAAAACAATCACTAAGAAATGCGCAGGGCTCACTGTGAGAAGTGACTCACGTCCTACCGGACTTACGCTTAAAATCAAGGTTCAGGACATGCCTGTAGCTGTGTATAACAAAATGTTCAATCTCGACAAGGCAAAGACTGGAAGTGCAGTTGCGCTTGGCATGAATAAATTTTCAAAGTTTGCAGTCAAGTTTGATGCAAAGGATGAAGATGACGATGAAAGCTATCAGCTTTATCCAATAATGTGTCCGTCAAAAATGCCTGACTTAAAGATTGACAATGATGCTGACACAATCCCCGAAATCGAGATTGATGCAACTGCATCATTTGATTCTACGCGACATCTTTACTACGAAGAACAAAAGGCTTCAATGGAGACATCAGTCACTTTTGAGGCATGGGATCCAGTAACGAAATTCTAGCGAAGGAGTAACCTATAATGATTAAATTCAAGCTTAACGGCGGAGAAGAAGTAAATCTAAATCTTACAGTAAGAGCAGCAATGCGATACGAAAAGGAGACAGGAAAGCACGCATTCATCCAGCCAATCCTTAACGTGTCGACAAAATCGCTTGGCATCGAGGAATGCGTTGACATCATCTACTGCGCTTACAAGAACGGAGGCAATACTCCGGTACTTGACTATGAATCGTTCCTTGACGCACTGCCAAACGATATTGCTGAAATCTTTAATGTCGCAATGGATCTGATCTCAGGTGCCGAAAGCGATACATCAAAAAACTAGGTTTCCAGAAGGCATTTGAAAAACTTACAGTCCGAAACGATTCGGATGTAATAGCTCCGAAAATGAAAATCGAGGACGTGTGGGACTTATACACCCTATGCGTCCTCATTTTTAATATCTCGGAGGATGTTTTCTGGGACTGTGAATACGCTGTCCTCATGAAAATCATAGGAAATATTGCCGCATATCGCTCATGGCAGTCATCTCCTAAAACACGAGGCGGACAGCAAGAATTCTAAGGAAAGGAGATAAGGCATGGCAAAGGAAATGGAAGCAAAAGTTACCTTCAAGGTAATAAATTCAGAATTCAGCTCGAAGATAACTGAGATGAATTCACAAATGAAGCTTCTTAGATCTGAATTCAAGCTCAACGAGTCACAGTTTAAGTTGACCGGTGACAAGACGACTTATCTCAAGAACAAAGCTGAAATCCTCACGAAACAGTATGAAGAGCAAAAGAAGAAGGTTGCAACGCTTCGCGAGGAATCCGAGAAGGTAAATGCAACCTTCGGCAAGCAGTCGGATGAAGCAAAGAAGGTACAGACTTCACTCAATCATGAGACTGCTGAAATGAACCGCCTTGAAAAGGCAATGAAGGATGCTACATTTGCTTCAAGGTCTTTTTCGGCAGCAGGTGAAAAAATTCAGCATATGGGCGAGAAGATCCAGGCCGCAGGACAGAAGATATCAGCGGTAGGGGACAAGCTCATGAAGTTCAGCTTTGGCGCTGCAGCCATTGCCGGAGCATCAATCAAGGCAGCCGAAGGCTTCGAGCAGGGCATGGGAAAGGTCAACTCGATTGCCGGACTCAACCAGAAGCAGCTCGACAAGCTAGGAAAACAGCTGCTGCAGACATCAAGCGATACAGGAAAGGCTGCAACCGATATCACTGAGGCAGCATACCAGGCTCTTTCTGCATCAGTGCCAACTGACAAGCTTAACGACTTCGTGAAGACTGCCGCAAAGCTTTCAAAGGCAGGGTTCTCAACGACTGCCGAATCAGTTGACCTGCTGACGACGGCAATCAATGCTTATGGCATGAAGACAGAGGAAGCGTCGAACATCAGTGACAAGCTCATGACAGTCCAGAACCGAGGCAAAACGACAATTGCACAGCTTGCAGGTGCGATGGGTAACGTCATACCGACTGCTTCGGCATTGCACGTAAATATTGATAACTTATCTGCAGGATACATCACTCTTACAAAACAGGGCATCAATACTGCTGCCGCTACGACTGGTCTTCGCTCGATGCTTAACGAACTCTCAAAGACAGGGACGACTGTCGACAAGACGCTTCGTAAGAAGACAGGCAAGTCCTTCAGCGAGCTGATGAAATCAGGTAAATCGCTCGGCGACGTTCTTGAAATTCTCAAGGGCTCAGTCAAAGGAAATGATACCGAGTTCAAGAACCTCTTCGGCAACACTAAGGCAGGATCTACTGCACTTGCCTTGATGAAGGACGGAGCAAAGGGCTTCAATTCCGAAATAGGGAAGGTAGCAAAGTCTACTGGCACGACGAACAAGGCAATCAAGGACATGAAGACTCCTTACGGCGAAGCAAAGAAGGCCATGAACGAACTCAAAAACACATCAGTCAAGTTCGGTCAGTCATTAGTAAGCACGCTCGGACCCGACATCAAGAAGGCAGCTTCGTTCGTCAAGACGCTTACTGACAAGTACAGCAAGCTGAACTCTCATCAGAAGACGACAGTCGCAAGAGCAACTGCAGTCGTCATTGCTATGGGACCTGCTGTAAAAATCTTCGGTTCATTAACAACCGGAGTCGGAAAGGCTGTGACCAACTTCGGCAAGTTTGTCAAAAAGACGAAGGAGACAGGCGCAAAGATAAAAGATGCAGCGAGCAAGATGAAGACATTCATATCATCAGCTAAAGAGGTCGCTTCGACGGTCAAAACGCTAATTGTCACTAAGGGACGAGAGGCTGCTGCTTGGGTTGCCTCTACTGCCTCGACGGTGGCAAACAAGGCTGCAACAATCGGAGCGACTGCCGCGAATTACGCACATGCTGCCGCAGCAAGGTTGGCTGCTGGAGCTCAGTGGCTTCTAAATGCAGCGCTCAGCGCAAACCCTATTGCAATCGTAGTCATTGCGATTGCTGCACTGGTTGCAGCGGTAGTCGTCATGTACAACAAGTTTGATTGGTTCAGGAACGGAGTCAATTCAGTTTTCAATACTGTCAAGACGACAATCATGAACGCTATAAACCACATCAAGAATGCTTTCAAGTCAATTCCCGGGGCATTTTCTAGCGTTCTTTCTTTCTTCGGCTCAATCCCTGGAAGAATAGGAAGCGCACTGGCAAGCGTGCCTGGAAAGATCACGGGAATATTCCACGGAATACCTGGCAAGGTGACAAGTCTTCTCTCAAGCATTCCTGGAAAAATCGCAAGCATGTTCAAGTTCACTCCTCCACACTTCAAGCTCCCTCATGTTTCAATAAGCGGAGGGTTCTCAATCAATCCGCCAAAGGTTCCATCTTTTGGCATCAAGTGGTATGCAAAGGCAATGAGGAACCCAGTCCTCATGGAACAGCCTACCGCTTTTGGCTTTGATGCGTTCGGCAACATCCTTGCCGGAGGAGAGGCAGGACGAGAAATCACTGGAGGCGCAGCCGCAATCATGGGCATGATAAGAAACGCAGTGCAGTCCACTGCCATCGAGGCAGGCATGAGCAGCATTGTTTCTCTTCTTGGAAAGCTTGTCGAGAAGGACAGCGTTATCGTTCTTGATAGCGGGGCACTTGTCGGACACACGGCATCACAGATGGATGCTGAATTAGGAAAATTAAGGAGATGGAAAGCAAATGGATAACTATGTTATTTTCGACAGCTATATAAGCAGTGATGACTTTCATCTCCTTTTATACAAGGAGGATGACAAAACTCCTGATCAGGTAAGAAGCTCGGTAACGATTCCAGGCATGCACGGAAAGCTTGACATGACATATGCGCTTACCGATGAACCAATCTTTTCAAATCGAAATGTCACATATTCGTTTTATATAGATCCAATGTACGGAGCTGACGACTATCAGCAAGTCATTGATGACATGAGGAATAAACTCCACGGTCACGAGATGATCGTGAAGCCTTCATCCCACCTCGGATGGCATCTAAAAGCAAATGTCGCAGTCGGAGACTATGACATAGAGGATGACACTGGCACAGTGAATATCACATGCGACTGTTTTCCTTTCTACCTCAGAAATTCAATGACGGAGCAAAGCTACACGATCAATGACAATGAGACACATGAATTCATTATCAGGAATTCAGCCATGTGGGCAGTACCTGAGATAACGACAACAGCAAGCATGACTGTCGAGATGAATGGAATATCGGTCACGCTAAGCAGTGGCACGACTAAGAATGCTGGGCTAGTCATACGTGGCGGTTCAAATATGATAAAGGTCACAGGAAAAGGAACTGTAACATTCAAATGGCAGGAGGGGATGCTCTAGATGTATCGCATATATGCGGATGGAAATCTTATCTATGACAATCACACTCCTGAACTTTCGGTATCCGATGCCACGCTTGAGCTTCTTCAGAATGACATATCTACATTTCAGTTTACGATATATCCTAGCAATCCATATATAAATAAAATCGAGAGAATGGTTACTAAAATAAGGGTTTTTCGTGATGACGAGATAATGTTTTCCGGAATAGTATGTGATGATGAGGTTGGTTTCATGAACCAGCGCTCATGCAAGTGCAAGAGCGATTTGTACTATCTCACGCGCACGATTGTCCGTGAGTACGAATTCTCTGGCAGCATGAAAGAGTATTTCACAAAGCTCGTTAATGAACATAATGCACATAGCGAATTCAAGTTCACGGTTGGAAATGTCACTGTCACTGATCCAAACAATTACATCACGAGAGCTTCAAGTGGATATCCAACGACATGGAGTGAAATCAATGACAAGTGCATCAAGATGCTTGGCGGATACATCTCGCTCAGGTATGCTGACGGAAAGACTTACATTGACTACCTCGCTGACTACGAGGAAGTCAGTCCGCAAAAAATCGAATTTGGAAAGAACCTTCTTGAAGCCAAAAGGGAGGCTTCGGGGCTTGACATTGCCACTGTCCTGATACCGCTCGGGGCAAGCTATGAGGTCACTACTGACAACAGCAGTAATGACGATGAATCATCAAGTGACGATTCATCAAGCGATGATTCAGCTGACACATCAGCTACCGACACGACAACCGAGTCGAAGCGAGTTGACATCACGTCAGTGAATGACGGCAAGAACTACATCGAGAATGCCGAAGGCATCGCGAGATACGGACGCATCGAGAAAACCAATACGTGGGATGACGTACATGAACCGGCCATACTGCTCAGGAAGGCAAAGGCATATCTTGATGACCTCATCTATCACAAGATGACGATAACCGTGAGCGCAGTTGACCTTGCCAACATAAGCAAGATTGAGTCATTCAGCATGAAGCAGTACATCCACGTCGTGTCAAGTCCTAACGGAATTGATGACGTATACCTTCCAATGAAAATGAGCATCAACATTCTTGATGCATCTCAGAACAAGATTGAGCTTTCGGTTGCAACCCAGACGAAAGAGAAGAGCGAAGTATCGAGAACGCAGAGCTCGGGACTCGTCGAGCAGATCATCACGACTGAGAACAACACGAAAAACAACATCAACAAGACTGTTGAAGGATACAATACTAAAATCAATCAGCAAAAGGATAGCATCTCGACTGAGGTTGCTAGAACCAAAAAAGAGATGATTGACTACACTGACAAATCCCTCAACGACTACTACACAAAGGATGAGACAGTATCACGCATCTCACAGGAGGCTGAGAAAGTCAATTCTCTCATATCGAAGGTCCAGAGCGCACTTGTCGGAACTGTCAACAGGCTTGTCGAACTTAATCGAATCACGGCAAAGACGAAGCCTTCGGATGATTCTATCATAAAGTATGATAAAGGAAATCTTAAACTTGGATATGCAAGAGATGGAGCCTTCGAGCTTTATAAGAGTGAGAACTTCACAGGACTGTACAATGACAGCAAAACGCACTCGCTTCTTGCTGTCGTAAGGACGGAAGACAACTCTTCACAAAGCATCACGATAAAGGCTGGCAACCGCACTTCGACAGCAAAAATAGATGGTGACTATGCAAGAATTACGATTGACAGCATCAGCTTTGATGAAAGCAAGTCAATATCAGTCTCATGTACATCTGGTGTCTATCTCTGTTTCGACAAGCTGAGACTTATCGAGGCTGACAGGTATGTCGACATCGCTGAAGGAATAACTTCACTGACAAATTCAGTCACTCAGACGCAGGGAACGGTTGAATTCATATCATCGCAGCTTGATACACTGAAGAGCGACATTGACGGGGCTTCGGAGACAAGCGAGAGAATAAAGAAATACGTCATCTTCAATGAAGACCCAGATAATGCATCGCTGACACTCTGCACTTCAAGAAATTCAAGCGGAAAGCCTACAGGATTCACGATGAAGCTGACACCAAAGGCACTCAACTTCTATCAGAATTACGGTGATGATGAACCAATCGCATATCTCACTAACTCGAACCTTTATATCACGAAGGCGGTAGTAGTGCAGTCTTTCAGGGTTGGTCATCATATATGGACAGCAACTAAAACTGACTCGGGTGATGACATGCTTGTTCTCGATTATATTGGAGGTAATGCATAACATATGGCAACAATCACAATAGGAAGCACGGCGGGTCAGAGACCTTACTTACAGCTGAATGTATGGGAATCAGCAACAAACAAGGGCGCAAACCAGTCAACAGTAAGCTTCAGTCTAATCCTCAAGAGACCTTCAAGAATATCATCATCGGCTTCTAAGTCGTGGAGTGCTTCGATTGACGGAAAGACATTCAGTGGTTCCGGAACTATCGGAGGTTCAGGTGACAAGACGCTGCTTACAGGCTCAAAGGTCGTAGGACACAACGCTGACGGCTCGAAGTCAATCGGCTTCAGCGCATCGGCTTCGCTCAACATCACATGGAGCGGTCAGTGGCTAGGAACGATAAGTGGCTCTGGCTCGATGGGACTGACGAAGATACCACGATACTTTTCATCATGCTCGGCTTGGGTATCTTCAAGAACCGAGACACAGGTGACCGTCTCATGGAAGACTGCTGAGACATGTAACGGCGTCTCGGCAGTATATGACGGTACTGAACACTGGCTCGGCGACCCTAACGGCACTTCGGGAAGCATCACGCTGACAATGAATCCCGACACATCGAAGAATCTATATTTTAGACTGAGAAGAAAGGACTCAAACCTCGTCAGCAACACTAATCAGGTTTCGGCATCCACTTATGCCTATCCGTATGTGCAGTCTGGGACTGATTTTGTCATAGGAGACGCACTGAAGCTCAACGTGTACAATCCGCTGAACCACAGCTACGTGCTCAACGTCTATGCATCGAACGGCAACGTAATCGGAGGATATAATGGCAGTGGAACAGTGCTGAACGGATTCAATGATGCTGACTCGGTTGACCTTATGTACAGGAACTGTGCTAATCGAAGCGACACGTATCATGTCACGATTGACTATGACGGACACGTATCGACATATGACAAAGGCAATACGTACTCAGCTGACAAGGCAACGCCAGTCATTGGTAATGTCACGATAAGCGACACGAAGACATTCGCTGGCATCCACAAGCAGGCAACAGAGCTGATACAGGGCAGGAGTGCGATACGTGCTACAGTCGCAAGCGTATCAGCGCAGAAGTATGCAAAACTAAGGAAGATTACCGTATCGTATGACGGAAATGGAAAAAGCAAATCGTGGACTGATGAAACGGAAAGTGACAGCAACATTGTTTTTGACTTCACGACCTCTAACAGCAATGCAGTGACTGTCACTGTTGAGGACTCACGAGGTTTGAAGAGCACTCGAAAGATTCAGCTTTCGTTCCTTCATTTTGCCATGCCTTCGCTTACGCTTACGGCTGAACGTGGCATCTATGATGCCGTCTACAAGACATGGAAGAGCGATGCCAATCACGGTACATATGCAAAGTGTACACTTGGTGGCTCAACCGACTCTCATCTTGATATTGATGCAGCTAAATCGGTAATCAAGATAAACAATACCAGTACAAGCATTTCTTCATTCGGAGACATGTACCTAGGAGGAGGAAATCTTCTTTATACGAGTGGCTATCATATTGAAGCCACTCTTTTTGATGCTCTCGGACAGAGTGCCACGGCAGTGGCTGACATAGCGTCAGGCTCTCGAATCATGACAATCCTCAAGGATGAGGGCATTGCATTCGGCGGAATGGCTGAGAAAGGCAAGTTCAAGATTTACGACAGTCTTCAGTTTGAAGGCTGCATTTTCCCAGTCGGATATATCTACATTTCGGCATCTCCCGAAAATCCATCGACTTGGTTCGGAGGGACGTGGAAAGCAATCAGCGGTAGGTTCTTACTAAGTGCTGATGATACTTATAAGGCTGGTTCGACTGGTGGCGAGGCAACTCATACTCTGACTGTTAGTGAAATTCCGGGGCACAGACACAATACAAACTCATGGACTATGGTTGTAAACGCAGGAGGAGCCAATATGACTCCATCTATTGGGGCTTCAACAGTAAAAGGAGCTGCAACCGCTATTGTGCCTAACGTACAAGCAACCAAAAACGGAGATAACAACGCGGTTGAGAGTGAAGGCGGAGGACAGCCACACAACAACATGCCGCCTTATTTAGCTGTCTACATGTGGCAAAGGACGGCATAAAAATGCAATTTTATTACTATAGAAAGGAGCGATTTAATGGCTAACTTTAAAATCATGAGAAACGGGCTGAACACAGAAGTCGTGGGAGACCCGCACATCGGACAGTCGTCCGAGGACGTCACTGTGGCAGTGACTGATGATGGCACATATCAAGGATACGATAAGAAGCTATATTATTCGTATGGTTACAGGAATCAGATTTATCGTGCAATTGCTGACAAGAATTCAAGTAATGAGTTTGTCATTCCGATGACAGCTTTTCTTGAGCCGGGAATCGTAAAGCTTTCAGTTGAGCTTTCAAACGGCACGAACAAGCCTACCTGCAATGCCTGCTTCATCATTGCGACAGAAGGAGCAAAATCAGTTGCCGCTTCGGACATCCTTCCGGATGAGGAAACGTGGCAGTCATACATTCGGTCGTATATTAAGTCCCATGCTGAAGAATTCAAGGGAGATACAGGAGCACAAGGAAGTGATAACGGAACAGTAGCCTTTCTTCCTGATTATTATAAATCCTACCTGTCTAACAAAATCTCCGAAATCAAATCTGCAAAATCAGCCAACCCAGATGCGTTTTGTTTCTGGATGTTTACCGACTATCATTACCATTACAAAGACCAGACGGTCGGAAATTCGACGGGCATTGGGGATATCATCAACTATGTTGGGTCACAAGTAGGCACAAAGCAGACGGCATTTGTCGGGGATTTTCTGGCATATGAAAACACACAGACATTAGTTGATAGCGCAATGTCCGCATTTAAGACAGAGGTCAAGGCGATTGGTTCTGACAATATTTGGATTATCAAAGGCAACCATGATAACAATCCTTACGGGAATCCAAATATTACGGACGAAACGTTGATATCTGATATCTTCGGGATGATGTCTGACGCTCCGACAAAGACTTACTATTATCGAGATGATGTGACGAGCAAGGTTAGAGTAATCGTTCTGGACAGCAGAGAGACATCTCTTGAATACAGCTATACAAATGGGTCGGATACAGAAAAGGCGTTTGCTACCGTAGAAGCCAAGTGGTTTGGCGATACGCTGTCATCTATGCCGAGTGGATATACCGCACTTGTATTTTCACACATCATGTGGTGGGGGAGTTCTGATAAAAAATCATTACGATATTCAGAATCCAACGCGCAGGTCGAAAAAATCATGCACGCATACAATGCGAGGACAAGCTATAACGGCATCGGAACATCTTTCAATTTCGCAAACGGAAAAGGTACTGCTCCGATAATGCTGACAGGACATACCCATAAAGACTTTGTGGATGTGTTTGATAACGATGTTGTAGTTCTGTCAACATCTGCCGATTCCTGGGCTTTTGCAAACGACAGACCAGACTATTATACGCACGCCAACGGAACCACAACAGAACACGCTCTGGATTTTGTTTTGTTTGACCCGACAGCCAAAACGATGGATGCCATCCGTATCGGAGCAGGAGCAAATCGACATTTTGAGTTTGGAAGCAATAGAGGCTTGAAATGCGCTATCAAGAACACACTGTCTAACTGCACATCGAATAACTCCGCAACAACAGCGTATAAATCCTATGCGGCAACCATTACCCCCAAGAGCGGTTACAAGATGGGAAGTTGTGCCGTGACTATGCGTGGAGCGGACATGAGCAACTATGTGTCTACAGAAGAAAGCAAGGCTAGTATAAATCTTCCGAATCTGATTGGTGATATCGTAATCAATGCTTCCGCAGTTGCTATCGGAAACTACTCCGTCACCAACAATCTGACTAACTGCACCAATAGCAATTCCGCAACGAGCGTGACGGAAGGCGCAAGCTATACGGCAACCATCACAGCTAAGAGCGGGTATAATCTCCAATCTGTATCCTGCACAATGGGTGGAACAGCACAGACCGTCACGGATGGAAAAATATCTATCTCCAAGGTAACTGGCAACATTGTTATCACGGCAACCGCAACATCCATTCCTGTTTACACAATCACCAACAATCTGACTAACTGCACTAACTCCAACACGGCAGTGAGTGTAAAGCAGAACGACAGTTATTCCGCAACGATTACCGCAAACAGTGGCTATACGCTTGTAGCGGTTACCTGTACAATGGGTGGTACTGCTAATACAGTTACGAACGGCAAGATTTCCATCAGCAATGTTACTGGCAATATCGTGATAACAGCATCCGCAATAGCGCAGAGCGCAAATTACACCAATATTCTAACAGAGGTCGGATATTATGATGACAATTATCTGTCTGGCGCATCTGGTATGAAAGCATCCTCTGCCGGAGATGTAACAACAGGATATATTGATGTATCAAGCTGCGTTAATACCACATGGACGATGTACATCAAAGGGTACACCGGCAGTGCATCGGCATCACATACAAGGTTAAGATTTCAATCATCGCAAACCAACACAGAATTTATCCAAGAAAAAAATGGATGGTTAGGAGCGGCGGAGGATTATTGCACAATTACAAAACTTGCAGACGGATACTACAAAGTAGAATTTAATAAATTATCATCCTATTTTGAATCATGCAATTACATCCGTATGTGCTTTGCCGAAACCAAAGGTGCGAACTTGATTATTACCATTAACGAGCCGATTGAGTAACTTGAGATTAACAGGAGTTAATCGCAACACGCACTAAAAAAAAAGAGATGTATAAAGTGTGTTGAAAATACTGGATTGGGACTGTTCTAGTCACCAATCTGAAGTAGTCAAAACTGAATCAAAAGGCGATTACATCTCGATATCTATCAAGGAGCCTGCAGCACAGTCAGTTTCATCAGCTGAGTCTTCATCAGGCTCATCATCAAAATAAAAAAACAAGGAGAAAGAAAAATGGAGCTACTTAACCTCATGCCAAAAATGAAATTCATAAGTGAATTTGTATTCTATCTTGTGCCACTTATTTTCATGTTATGTGATATCGTGTCAGGATTGGCAAAAGCATATGTTCAAAAGAATCTAATCTCTCACAAGATGCGAAGTGGAATTATAAAAAAATGCGGTGAAATGATGATTATCATTCTCACGGCAGTAGTTGTGTATTCAGTTCAATGGTCGCATCAAATCATTGCTATCGTGTCAGTATATATGATACTGATGGAAATCATTTCAATCATGGAAAATCTTGATGAAATCGGGGTTCCAATTCCTAAGTGGATTGAAAAGACAATCAACAACGTTGCTACTGACATTGACAATGGTTCAGCAAATTCATTGAGTGAAGATGACATGAAGCGATTAATCGAGGCTGCAAGAATCATAGAAGATAGCAACAAGGAAAAACAATAAGGAGGACATCTTTATATGTATTTCAATTATGATTATGTGCTTACTAACCACAGCAATAAGAATTTTGGTGGCAAGAGAAGCTCGACGAAGTACATCATCATTCACTATACTGGCAATGTGAAAGATACCGCCGAAAATAACGCAAAATACTTCTTTATTGGTGACAGAAGAGCGGGTGCAAACTTCTTTGTAGATGGCAAGGGAGTATGGGCTTCAACTCCTGAATCACATACCGCCTATGGTGCAGGAGTGCTTCATAATCGCAAGTATGCAAGATTATGGGGTATCTGTACTAACCACAATGCCATTAACATTGAAATTGCTTGTGACGCAGGAAATTCACTGCCGACTGCCGAAGCTGTTACAAATACAGTTGAATTGACTAAATCACTTATGGCAAAGTATGGAATTCCATCAAGCAACGTTGTGCGACACAAGGATGTATGCGGTAAGAACTGTCCAGCTTACTGGTGGGATGATAGCAAGTGGCAGAGCGAGTTCAAGGCTAGACTTGATGGAAAGGCAGTCGCTCCTGTTCCACAGCCTACTTCTCAGCCAAAGCCACAGCATAAGAAAGTCAATCACTGTGATGGTGTCTGGGGAGAAGCAACAACAAAGGCATTGCAAAGATATGTTGGAACGGTCGTTGATGGCATTATTTCTCATCAGCTTGTCTCAAGCGAGAAACTTATTATTTCAAGATTCGGTCACACTTTCAGATTTGATAACACTCGAAAAGGTTCATTATGCATCAAAGCATTACAGAAAAAACTTGGTGTTACTGCCGATGGACTTATTGGTAAGAACACAATCAAGGCTTTACAGAAATGGCTTGGTGTTCCAGCTGATGGCATTTGTGGCAAGCAGACAACAATTGCGTTGCAGAAGTTCCTTGAATCAAAAGGGATGTTTCAGTAATGGCGTATAGGTATTGTATTGTCATGATCGAGGAGGATGCTCCATCTGATGAAAGCGGAACGCTTGGAAAGGATTACTATGCATCGCCTCATATCGTGAAAAAGCTGAAGAAGAATGCCGAAATCGAAGTATGGGACGACGACCGCAAACTCTCATACCATACATTCGCATTTAAGCATCTCGATCACGAGCACTGCCTATAGATTTATCGTTTCATTATAAAAATCCCAGGGATTCATTTCCCTGGGAACTTTTTTTATTTGTTTGCTTTTACGATATCATTAACGTAGCGACTAATGGCGCCCATCTTAGCGGTCAGCTTCCTCATATTTTCATACGAGAGGCCCTTTCCTGTTGAGCTGTAATTCTTGTAGCTCTGATACGGAACAAGCGCCATATCGCAAATTTGACGCATGTTGAATGCCTTTCCGATGTGTTTCATGACGCTGTCGAATATATACGCGTCGTTGAGATCCTCAAACCTTTCTTTCCAGGCCTCAAGAATGTCACGATCATCTTTGCTTAGATTGGTATTCAGCAGTTTTTCTATAAGCTCGATATGCTCTCTATAAGACATGTCATCAAATATGTTAGACACGCAGTCGAATTCGTAGTCATATGTCGTATTGAATGCTTGAGGTGCAAGCCTTTCTATCGTTTTCCTGTATTCATTATAATCGAGTTTCATTTTTTCCATCCTCCTTCAATGTTTTTTTTATAATTGCTCATCCATTAAAAAGTTCTTGCAGTCAACACTGTCAATGTCATCGATTAATTCCTCACAGAAGTCAACGCTTCCATTTTCATCAAGCCAAATCTTCGCAATTCGTGCATTAGAACCATCAACGTTGATATTCTTATCTTTACAATATTCAATGCATTCTTCTAAGCTTCCATTAAACAAATCATCATTCCAGTCATTTTCTTCCGTTTCAACTGACCATGTTTTATTAAATTCAATATTTTCAAGAAAATCATCCCACATTTCGTCCGGATCATCATAACTATGATAACCCATGCCAGCCTTCTCAAGGGCTTCTTCGTAGTCTTCCGCTGGGATTGCGTCCCAGCTTTCAGCATTTTCAACTGCTTCAATAAATTCATTAACGCTATTATAATTTCTTAATGTCATTTGTTTCATATTTCTTTTCCTCCTTGGGATCTCTCCCTCTCTACACTTATAGTATAGTACTTTTATGTACTTATGTCAATAGAATATGTACAAAAAAGTACTTGATTAACTAATTCTTTTACGATTATTTGTGCCTGATCAGATGCACAGCTTTTTTACTCCAAATTTACTCCAAAAAATATTTAAACATAGCAAAAATATCAATCCAAAGTGCTATTAAACTTTAATATTTTCAGCACTTTACAAAAGAGAAGAAATGTGTATAATAAATTTCAATTCAAAAAAGCGTCCTAGTTAAGGACGTTTTTTTCATTTATGTTGTAAGTTTTACTCCATTTTGTATCAAGAAGCTTAGATACCTCTCTTCTCTTTTCGTCATAGAGATGCCCATATCGGTTCATAGTTGTCGCTATTTTTGTGTGGCCCATCAGCTTAGAAAGTGTGTATATCTCTATTCCCTCGTTTATCATCATTGCAGCGTATGAATGCCTCAGGCAGTGAGGGGTTATGTGCTTGCCTGTTCCTGCCTTTTCTACAGCGCATCTCAGCCAGTGACAGAACGTCGAGCCGTAGCAGTTGTAGAATGGGTACTGGCTTTCAGCAAATGCTTCCTCCAGCCGTGGCTCAAGCCATGGAGGTATCGGGACGATTCGCTTTGACTTCTTCGTTTTGAAAGTGTCGACTATCTCGTTATTGAGCCTTACGTGATGAAGATGTAGCTCGTGGTTCTCGAGATCCATTGCGCTCAGCCCGCACAGTTCCTCCTTTCGCAGCCCTGTAAAGAAAAGGACGAGAAGTGCAAGCTGATACTTTGGATTCATGCACTCGTATACCTTCTCGAATTCCTCGGCAGTAAGATAGTCCATCTCTTTATCTTCTTCCTTGAGATACCTGAACTTTACGGGATTCCTCTCGATGAGCTCATGATCAGCAGCCCACTTCATGATCGTGTGCATTCTCTGCACTATTATGTTGACCGTGCGGTTGACGCCTGGAAGTGATGCAGCCCATTCCTCTACTGCTGGTGATGTTATCCTGTCTATCCTCATGTCATCGAAGCATGACAGATGCGTCCGGTAGATGGATTTGATGTTGCTGATTGACTTTGGACTGAGCCTTTTCTCCTGATCAGCAATGTAAAGAGAAAAAAGCTGCGCGAATGTCAGCGCATCGCGTGATGATGATGACACGACTCCAGCGCAAAACTTGCTTGCATATTCCTTGCCTTCCTTGACAGTATCAAAGCGTCTCTTCGTTCTCTTGCGCTTGCCGTTGATGCCCATTCCAGCGTCAATGTCAAACTCGTATTTTGTCTTTCCGTTCTTTAGAATAATTTTCCTGTACTTGTATGACATATGTCATGCCTCCTTCCATGCATAAGGATGTAGTGCAATGCACTACTTATTTTTCTTCAGCCTCATGCTCAGCCTGATCAATATCCTTCATCTTTCTTGCATATGCGAGCAGTCTTCTCTTTATTCCTTCATCAGCTATCCCACTGATTGTTTTTATCATTTCCATCTCATACTCGTCGAGCTTGTCAGCCACTGCATCGCGTTCCATTGGCACATCATATCCCATGAGCCAAGCCTCGTTTACGTCAAGTGCCTTCGCAAGCGCATATATGCCGTCCTGCTTAGGCTCGTACCTTCCGCTAAGATAGCTGCTTATTGCTCCCTTACTGATTCCAGTCATTTTTGTTAGATCTGACTGCTTCATGCCTCTTATCATCATCGCTTCGGCAATCCTTTCCTTGCATGTCTTCATATTTATTCACCACCTTTTTTCATCTTCATTATCTCATTTTGTTTATAAATGTAAACAAAAATAATATTTTTTTAAAATAATTATTTACAATCCTAAACAAGATGGTATAATGAAGGTGGTTTAGAAATCTAAACAAATAAAGCGAAAGGAGGAAAGCGACTTGGCATACGATTATAGAAAACTGCGAGGACGCATCCGCGAAGTGTGCGGAACTGAGACCAGATTTGCAAATCAGCTTGGCATCAACAGGGTCTCGCTTTCAAAGAGACTGAACTGCGAGCTTGAGTTCTCGCAGGACGAAATAAGAAGATCATGCGAAATACTGGGCATTGAGCCTTCTTGCATATCGTCATATTTTTTTAAAACAAAAGTTTAGAAAGCTAAACTAAGAACGGAGGCAAAGCGGAATGACAGTACAAGAAATCTTAGATACTTATGGCAACATTGTCATTCCTAACAGAATTCTCATCCAGCTCGGCATCAAGGAAGAGGACGTAATGCTGAACGCTGAAGAAGTAAAAATGCTTACGCATTCTTCTCAGCCCTATGTAGTGATTGACCGGCTGAAGAAGAAATATGGATTTTCATATCCAGAAAAGAGAATATCGAAATCGATTCTTGCAAAAGAATATGGTCTGAAGGAGTGAATGTTATGAAACTAACAACAAGAGGCAAGATTACGTTAGTAATCTTCTGGATTGCAATCTACTGCCTGGCATGCTGCTTAAACGCAAATGCTGACTGGTGGATCTGGTAAAGAAAGGAGGTGCAAGCAATGTACGAAGTTAAAAGAAACGAAAGAATTGTCGAAGGAACAAGAATAGAAACGTGGCAACGTGAAGTCTATGGGCCATTCAACGTATTAAGCGTTGAAGCTGGAACGAATGGCAAATATATGTCAGATGATTCAGGTAGAACTTACATCTGTATCAAAGACTTATTTGGCTCATTGATTACAAAAATTGAAGAGCTAGATAACGAAGAAGAAGGAAACGGAGGCGTAGAAATTGAATTTTGCGGCGGCAGTGAGCTGTATACAGTTGTCGAATCGCTAGAGTTCATTATCAAGGTTCTCAAAGAACAAATTGAGGAGGCAAAGCTATGAAGCTGCAGAACCCAGCACTTATAAACCCCGATCTATTCAACCGTGTTGAAGAAATCAGGATACAAAAGACACTTTTAAAGATTTTTCTAACGATAGCGGTAGCGTCAGTGCTGTTCATGACCATGACGGTTATCGCTAGCTAAACAACTGAATCCGGTGGGGCCATGGGGCAGTCACGAGGAGGATAGGCTCATTTCATTGTCAAAAAATCATCTGACTTAATTCTCCTTTTGATAAATATTATTTTTCATAGTTATCCAGCACCTCCTGATATTTCAACTTTTATATACGCTGGATATAAAATCCCATTAAACGCAAAAAAAAAGAGCTGTGCACAATCCTTCTCGGACTGCGCCACGGCTCCATCGGAAGCACAAAAAAAGCCACCTCATAAGAAATGAGGAGGCAAACATGAACACATACATTATAACACGGAGGAAAAACATGAACAATATGAACAACGAAAAAGAAAAGACAATGTTCAGCGTAGAGGTTTTGGATGATGACTCGGGGCTGAGCGTCAAGTCACATGGACATCCGGTAGCTGTCGGAATGATGATTGCAATCGCGCTTGTCAAATATTTTGATCAAGAAGATACCGTACTTAGCATGGACGACTTCTTTACTATTCTCAAAACTGCCTGCAAAGACAGCAAGTTCGTTGAACTCGTTTTCCAGTCGGTAAGTCTGTATGCCGAGAACGAGAAGGATGGCCTCAAGGCATTTGCAATGCTTATGGCAGCGGCAAAGATGAACTAGGAGGAATTTTAAATGGATGAAATCAAGATATCTTCATTGGAGCTTGAGAATGTCAAGCGAGTGAAGGCAGTCGCACTCAAGCCTACCGAAAGCGGGCTGACTGTCATCGGAGGAAAAAACAACAATGGCAAGACAAGCGTCCTTGACGCAATTGCCTGGGCGCTTGGAGGAAACAAGTTCAAGCCTTCAAAGGCAAAGCGTGACGGAAGCGTGCTTGATCCGTATCTAAAGGTTACGCTATCAAATGGAATCGTCGTCGAGAGAGCTGGCAAGAACTCGACGCTAAAGGTCACTGATCCATCGGGAAAGAAGGCAGGACAGAAGCTTCTTGACTCTTTCATCAGTGAGCTTGCTCTTGACCTTCCTAAGTTCATGAACGCAAATGATTCAGAAAAGGCAAACATCCTTCTCAATATCATCGGCGTCGGTGACGAGCTTGCATCACTCGAGCGTGAAGAAAAGCAGGCATACGCTGATCGCCTTGCGATCGGACGAATTGCCGACTCGAAGGAAAAATACGCAAAGGAGCTTGAGACGTACAGCAACGTTCCGGACAAGCCCGTAAGCGCAAGCGAGCTCATCATGAAGCAGCAGGAAATCCTTGCACGAAACGGAGAGAACCAGAAGAAGCGCGAGCGTGTAAAGGAATACCAGCAAAAGAATGACATCCTCAGCGAAAGGATATCAGCACTCAATGAACAGCTCGCAAAGCTGCAGGATGAATATGCAGCAAATCTTAATGACCTGGAAATTGCCACTCAGTCAGCAAAGAATCTCGTTGATGAGTCAACCGAGGAAATCGAGACATCAATTTCTGAGATTGATGAAATCAACCGAAAGGTGCGTGCGAACCTGGATCACGAAAAGGCAATCGAGGAAGCCCACGAATACAGCCGTCAGTACGGGCTCATGACAAAGAAAATCGAGAAGATAAGAAGCGACAAGAAGAAGCTTCTTGAAGGCGCTGACCTTCCTCTTCCTGAGCTTAGCGTACAGGATGGCATGATCACATACAAGGACCAGCTGTGGGACAACATGTCCGGAAGCGAACAGCTCATGGTTGCAACCGCTATCGTAAGAAAGCTCAATCCAAGCTGCGGATTTGTGTTAATGGACAAGCTCGAGCAGATGGACATGGACACGCTTAATGCTTTTGGAAGATGGCTTGAAAGCGAAGGCCTTCAGGCAATCGCTACAAGGGTTTCGACAGGAGACGAATGCTCTGTGATCATTGAGGACGGATGCATTGCCGACACCGATGAAAAAGAAAACAAGGAAGAACTCAAAGAAGAATGGGGTGGAATAAAGTGGTAGCAGGATTTGAAATAAAGAAAGGAAAAATAAGCAAGGCAAAGCGTGTCGTAGTTTACGGCACTGAGGGAATCGGTAAAACGACTTTCGCTTCGAAGTTTCCTGATCCGGTTTTCATCGATACGGAAGGAAGCACGAATTCGTATGACGTAAAGAGAATGAACAAGCCTACGTCATGGACGATGCTAATGAATGAAGTCATGTACATAAAGGAAAAGAAGCCATGCAAGACACTTGTCATTGACACTGCCGACTGGGCTGAGAACCTGTGCATCGAGTCGGTATGCGCTGAAAAGGGAATTACCGGAATTGAAGACATCGGATATGGAAAAGGATACACATACGTGTATGAAAAATTTGGAAAGCTTCTTAATGAACTTTATGACATTGCCGAGAGCGGCATCAATGTCGTCATAACTGCACATGCGTGCCTCAGGAAGGTCGAGCAGCCAGATGAAATGGGAAGCTATGATAAATGGGAAATCCAGTGCACTAAGGCAGTATCGAAAAAGATAAAAGAGTGGGCTGACATGCTTCTCTTCGCAAACTACGAAATATACGTTGTCGACAGCAACGGAAAGAACAAGGCCCAGGGAGGACGACGCGTCATGTACACGCAGCATCATCCGTGCTGGGACGCAAAGAACCGCGAAGGGCTACCAGAGAAGACTGACTTCTCATATGAAGTGATAAGAAGCATCATCGAAGGAGGAACGCATGAACAGGCAGTCACAGCGCAAGAAGCAAATAAAGAAGAAGATAAAGATGCTGACATCGTCGTTCCTCAGCTTGAGGAGATGAGTATCGAGATGAGCCATGACGACGTGCAGTCGTCAATCGACTTTGATGCTCCGGAATACCACAAGATTCCAAAGCCTATAGTGGATCTGATGAAGCAGGACAACATCAGCATCCATGAAATGATGCTTGCCATCTATAAAAAGGGATTCTATCCAGCTGACACGCCAGTCGATAACATCGATATCAGCTTCTGGAAGATGACGGCAGCGAACTGGAACAAGTTCGTCGAATACATCAATGAAAGCGAAATACAGTTCTAAAAAGGAGGAATATCATAAATGGATAATATGGAACATGAATTAGGTTGGGATGATGAGATAACTGCTGACTCCGAAAAGGAGTATGTGCTTCTTCCGGAAGGCACGTATGACTTCATCATCAAGTCGCAAATAAAGAGAACGAGAACAAGCGGAAAAGGAAAGATTCCAGCATCGAACGCTGCAGTTGTCACGCTCACTATCAAATATAACGGAACAGAAGTAAACGTTCCGACTACTCTGATCTTGTATTCGACGCTCGAATGGAAGCTATCGGCATTCTTTGAATGCATCGGTCTCAAGAAAAAAGGCGAGCCACTGAAGATGCAGTGGAACAATGTCGTCGGAAAAGGCGGCAAGTGCGTCATTTCGCATCGTCCATATAACGGAAGCACGTACAACAATGTTGAAAGGTTCGTGGTTCCTGAAGCTCCTGCGGCTCAGCCGTCTTCATCTCAGCAGTGGGGTGGAGGCTCATGGAACTAAGGCCATATCAGAAGGAGGCCATTGAGAAAATCGAAAGCCAGTGGAACGGAGGAGTGCAGCGCACTCTTCTCGTCCTGCCAACTGGCTGCGGAAAGACAATCGTATTCACGAAGGTTGCCGAGGATGAGGTGAGAAGCGGAAGAAGGGTTCTCATCCTCGCACATCGCGGTGAGCTGCTGGAACAGGCACGCGACAAGATAGAGAAGGTGACAGGACTGAAGTGCTCGCTCGAGAAGGCTGAGAGCACTTGCCTTGATGATTTCTTTCGCATTGTCGTCGGATCAGTCCAGACGCTTCAGTCCGACAAAAGGCTTTCAAGATTTTCAAATGACTACTTCGACACGATCATAATCGATGAAGCCCATCACTCAATTTCGCAGTCATATCAGAACGTGCTTGCACACTTTGACTCAGCTAGAGTCCTCGGAGTGACGGCAACTCCTGATAGAAGCGACATGCGAAACCTCGGAGAGTACTACGAATCGCTGGCATACGAATACACACTTCCCAGGGCAATAAAGGATGGATACCTCAGCCCGATCAAGGCGCTCACGATACCTCTCTCAATTGACATCAATGACGTTGCGATGTCGTCGGGCGACTTCAAGGCAAGTGACCTCGGAAACGCGCTTGATCCATATCTTGAGCAGATTGCAACGGAAATGGAAACATACTGCAGAAACAGGAAGACAGTCGTGTTCCTGCCGCTCGTATCGACGAGCATGAAGTTCACTGAAATACTGAACCGCCACGGATTCAAAGCTGCTGAAGTAAACGGAGAGAGCGAAAACAGGAAGAGCATCCTTGCCGACTTCGACAATGACGTGACGAATGTTTTATGCAACTCTATGCTTCTTACTGAGGGATGGGACTGTCCATCAGTAGACTGCGTGATAATCCTGCGTGCAACGAAATCGAGAAGCCTCTACTCCCAGATGGTCGGACGAGGCACGAGGCTTGCACCTGGAAAGAAGGAGCTTCTTCTCATCGACTTTCTCTGGCTGACCGAGCGTCACGAGCTGTGCCATCCTGCTTCGCTGATAGCATCAAGCGACAAGGTCGCACAAAAGATGACGGAAACAATCGAAAACAGCCCAGGAAGCGAGTTCGACATTCTCGAGACTGAGGAAGCTGCCGAGAAGGACGTACAGGCTGAACGTGAGGACGCACTCGCAAAGAAGCTTTCAGAGATGCGGAAGCGCAAGAAAAAGCTCGTCGACCCTCTTCAGTACGAGATGTCAATTGAAGCATCTGACCTTTCTGGCTATGAGCCTTCGTTCGGATGGGAGATGGCTCCCGCATCGGAAAATCAGCTAAGGACAATCGAGAAATATGGCATACTGCCTGACGAAATCCCAAACGCTGGATATGCTTCAATGCTCATCGACAGACTCAAGCTTCGCGCATCATCCGGAATGGCAACGCCAAAGCAGATAAGGCTTCTTGAACGATATGGATTCATGCATGTAGGAACGTGGAGCTTCAGCGACGCGTCATCCATGATATCGAGAATCTCATACAATGGCTGGAAGATTCCTCGCGGGCTCGTGGCATCGCAGTACGTTCCAGGAGATAAAGAGAATGATGAAACATGATCATCTCGAGCTCCTTGAATGGATAGATCCAGCATCCCTCTCATACCAGGAATGGGTAAATGTCGGGATGGCACTGAAGCATGAGGGATACAGCGCAAGCGACTGGGATTCATGGTCACAAAGCGACTCGAGGTACAAGGCAGGAGAGTGCGAAAAGAAATGGGAGTCGTTCAGCGAGTCAACTGACGGAATCGTCACTGGAGGAACAATCTTCGAGCTTGCAAGAGAAAACGGATGGAATCCATCATCGAAGAGCAAGCACGGTCACGAGCTCGAATTTGATGATGAAATCGGGACGGCGATAATCGACAGCGATTCGATAGGCTCGCTTGAAATCAACGAGCCAGGAGACGGATGGAATCCTGCTGCCGAGATAACTGCATACCTCAGCGCGCTCTTCGACTCGTCCGACTACGTCGGATACGTCACTGAGTCGACAAGAAACGAGAAAGGCAAGTACATTCCGGCAAATGCCGGAAGCTATGACAGGACGGCAGGACAGCTCATTGCTGAGCTTCAGCGATATGGCGGGGACATTGAGAGCGTGTTCGGATCATATGACAAGAACGGAGGCGCCTGGATAAGGTTCAATCCTCTGAACGGAAAGGGAGTCCGCAACACTGATGTTGAGGAGCTGAGATATGCGCTTGTTGAATCCGACTCGCTCGACATTGGAAAGCAGCTGTCAATCATCCGTCAGCTTGAGCTTCCTGTCGCGGCGGTCGTATACTCAGGCTCGAAGTCAGTCCATGCCATCGTAAAAGTGGAAGCATCATCACAGAAGGAATACCGCGAGCGTGTTGACTACCTTTATCAGGTATGCGACAAGAACGGACTCGAGACTGACAGGCAGAACCGCAATGCAGCAAGGCTTTCAAGGTTTCCTGGATTCCTCCGTGGCGAGCACAAGCAGTTCCTCATCGCAACGAACGAGGGAAAGGAATCATGGAACGAATGGGTAGAGTACATTGAATCAGTCAATGACAATCTTCCTGACCCGGAATCACTTGCCGATACGTTCTTCAGCCCGCCTAAGCTTGCCGACCCTCTCATCGATGGAATACTGAGAAAAGGTCACAAGATGCTTATCTCGGGTCCTTCGAAGTCGGGCAAGTCGTTCGCGCTCATTGAGCTGTGCATAGCGATTGCCGAGGGCATGAAGTGGCTTGGCCATCAGTGCGCAAAGGGACGCGTCATGTATGTCAATCTCGAACTCGACAGGGCATCATGCATCAACCGATTCAGGGAGGTATACGATGCGCTTGGAATCGCTCCCGAAAATATCGGAAGCATCATGATATGGAACCTCCGTGGTACTGCTCCCTCGCTGGACAAGCTCGTCCCGAAGCTCATAAGAAGATGCGAGAAGATGGACTACGCGGCAATCGTTATAGATCCAATCTACAAGGTCATCACGGGTGACGAGAACTCGGCATCAGACATGGCTCAGTTCGTCAACCAGTTCGACAAGATAGCGAACGCTCTTGGCTCATCAATCATCTACGCACATCATCACTCTAAGGGAGCGCAGGGCTCAAAGAAATCGATGGACCGTGCTTCCGGATCAGGAGTCTTCGCAAGGGACCCGGATGCCCTTCTCGACATCATCGAGCTTCCGATTCCAGGAGAGACGATGAAGAGGTTCATCAGCGATGCAAGGGCCGCAGCAATACGCGGAAAGCTCGACACGATGATTCCGAACTGGAGGACATATCTCATCGAAAGGATGGAATGCGATGAAAACGATGCCGATGCGCTGATGAACTATGCAAGCGAGATGCTGGAACCGTCTCAGATAGATGCCGTATACAGTGCATCGTATGAAGCTGAGGTCATGGCACGACGCATGACAGCGCTGAGGATATCGGGAACTCTGAGGGAATTCCCATCATTCGACCCGATTGATGTCTTCTTCAGGTATCCAGTTCATGTCCTTGACACATCAGGAATCATGGCAAACATAAAGCCTGAAGGCAACATCCAAAAAAGAGGAATAGATGTAATGAGAGATGCCAAGAAGAAGGAAAACGATCAGAACATCGAAATGTTCTTGAATGCCTTCGATGAGCTTGAGCATGATGGATGCGTAACCGTCAAGCAGCTTTATGAAAGTGGGCTGATTGCCGGCAAGAGCGAAAGCGCAATCCGATCTATGCTCAACAGATGGACAAAAGAGGGCAAGATTGACGGCTTCAAGTACGCGAAGGGAACCGTCATGAAAGTGGAATAAATTTTGCGTTCGCGTTCGCGTTCGCACTATATATATATATATATATATATGAACGCTTCGCTTTGTTCTTGTACGTATAGGTGTGAGAGAGTATCGCTTATGCTCTCTCTCACACATCCTTACGTCGAACAAACAATGCGAAAATTTGAGAGGTGAACTTAATAATAAATGATAAAAAATGATAAAAAAGTGTCAATGAGATTCTTCCTCCACATGGTTCCTCCGACAGTCACTGCACAGGAGCATCGCGTGACGAAGAGCGGAATTTACAAAAGCGAAAGGCAGAAGGCGGCATACATGAAGATCAGGGACGCACTTGCTCCTCACGCTCCAGACAAGCCGATTGACTCAGCTTGCCAGCTTGTCGTCAAATGGTGCTTTCCGACAAACGGGACGCATTCTTCATCCGGAGAGTACAAGTATACGAAACCGGATACCGACAACCTCAACAAGATGCTGAAGGACATCATGGAGGAACTGAAGTTCTTTACGAACGACGCAAGGGTGGCAAGCGAGGTCATCGAGAAGTTCTGGAGCGACGTTCCAGGAATATTCATATCGCTTAGCGAGCTATGAAAAAGGAAGGAAGATATCTCATTGCTGAACGAAAGGTTTATTTTGCACGGGACATCCACTCAGTATATGAGATGGAATTCGAGAAAGCATACATTCTTATCGGGTACAGGTACGATGCAGTCAATGGAACATGCACATATGTCCTGTATCCGAGGAAAAATCAAATATAGCACGAACGTTTGTGACTAACTGGTACAATTTACCGTGTTTACTATTAACGCTGCTTAGAACTTAAATTTTAACGTAATTAGGCATATGTCCATGCTCCAGGTGACTGGCGCAGTATACATTCAGGATTGTGCTTAGGCTCATACAAGAATTAAGTCTCTATGAAAAAGGGGCTTTCGCGTGAAACTACACTGTAACAAAAATCTCATACTTAGCTAACGCACGCGAAGCTATTTAGCAAAAATTAACATCTCATGGAGCTAATGCACAGTATTTCATTTAACGAAAGTAATTTCCAATTCCAAAAAACACGTTAGACAGGTATACCTGGACAAGTGCGCATAGTCCAGTGAGTCCTGCGCGAATTCTCATTTGCGTCGGTCATCTGGCGCATGGGCATATGCAAATAAAAAATAAGAGGAGGAAAGCATGACAAAACAAACAAAGAGAAACCACTTAAAGAACAACCACTATCTTGTTGTTGCTGGTGACAATGTCGTTTTCGTAGGTAGCGCCGCCGAAGCCGGTGAATTCCTCGATATGACAGGAAATATGATTGCGAGCTATGCAGGAAGAACGACTTGCATTGATGGAAGATACTATGTGTTCAGCTTCCACAATGTCAAATACCTCGAAGAGGTCATTGTGAATCATTCAAATGAATATAATTTAATGCTTGCATCGAATGCCATGACACATATTGATATGCTGAGAAGAAGGCTCATGGATGCGATAGAACAACATGACTATGATGCAGTGGATGTAATCGACAGATACGTGCGAATGGCAATGAGCAAGAAAAAACTTATCAGCTATCTTGAGGAAAGGGGAAAATACAAAAATGAGCATGATTGAATGTATTAATCACAAGACAAATATTAGGCTTATCAGTGATATTCAGCATGGCATTGACGTGCTCGATGAGCTAATTGCAATAATGAGCATGAATGGAGCCAGTAAGGATTCCATCGAACTTCTCATGAATGCGAGAGAGCAGCTTCACTTCGAGAAGCGCAAGGCTGAAGCTGAAATAAAGGAAATGGAAGTGATGAAAGGATGAAGAAAGATGAACTCAGTGCACTGATGTCCGAGATGCACAATGACCTAGACGAGCTTGCTGCGATGCAGTCACGCCTTCGCGAGAAGAAGGCTGACAGCGACAGCATCTTTGCTATCACAAAGGCAATATGGCAGATTAAGGCTGATCGTGACAAGCATCTTGAGGAATTCAGAAATGGAGGACATGAATGATGGAACTTGCTGTATTCATAATCACTTTTGTATACATCATGCTGATGATTGCTGTCATGAGCAATTTTTAGGAGGAAGAGAAAAAACGATGAAAGCAATGAAGGAGCCTAAAAAATGAATCTGAACTTATATGACCAAGAGAAATTTGTGAAAGAAGGAGGTAGAACACAGGAAATTGTCTGGGTTGAAGAGCTAGGCGAACTTCAGCATGAGATCACGAAATCATTACGTGGAATGCTAAACAAGACGCATTTGGTTGAAGAATTTGCTGACGTGCTTATTTGTCTTGAGCAGTTGAAAATCCAATACAACATATCAGATGAACAACTTCAAGAATGGATAGATTATAAGCACAATCGCAACCTCAAGAGACTAGAACAAGAAGAGGAGAAAAAAATATGATGACCAAAGAAGAATATGAAAAAGAGATTGTTAGAATGTGGGATAGCGTGCGTGAATCTCATAAAGGAGAACATACATGCGGTGGTGTTGTTTGCGATAATAGATGTCCTCTATATGTAAAAAATGAACTAGGTAACCGAATATGTTGGAGTTCAGAAGATTGTTTTGAAGTGATTAAAGCAGTTGAGAGGTGGTCGAAAGAAAATCCACCAAAAAAGTACAAGGTATCAAAGGCTGAATATGATATTCTTCAAGAAGTATATTCAATTCACGGGAATTTTAGAATGTATCAAGATGAACTTATCAACAATTTAAGAGAAAAAGGATATTTCAAAGGTTCTTATGAAGATACTGAAATAGAGGATTATTTAAAAAGTTGCGAGGTTATGGAAGATGATAGACAAGGAAACGTATAAAAAAGAGCTTATGCGGATGTTTGCAAGCTTTCGTAAGGATAATAATCGTTTTTCGTACTGCCTTTGCAGAGCTGAACAATGCAATAATTGCCCACTTTCAGATTGCTGCCATATGCATGGCACAGTTCGTCCTTATGATGTATTTGAAGTCATTGAGAAAGTCGAAAAGTGGAGCAAGGAACACAAAGAGGAGAAAAAATATGATGGATAAAGAAGAATACAATCGCGAGACAGTTCGCATGTGGGATAGCGTGCGAACAAACAGTAAAGGCGAACATACCTGTTCAGGCGTACAGTGTGAAGATTGCCCACTTTATTATGTGAGTTTGTGCCACTCATATGGTTCTATTAATGCTTATGACGTATATGAGAAAGCTATTAAATGCATTGATTATGTTGAGAGGTGGAGCAAGGAACACCCACCCAAAAAGCACAAAGTCTCACAGTTGGAGTACGACATCCTTGAATCAATCGTTAAGGCTATAAGTTCTGGTCTTTATTTCTTTGAATGTGATTCACTACTGATGTCACTTTTAGAAAAAGGCTATTTTGATGGGGCTACAAGTGAAACAGATGTGAAAGAATATTTTGAAAAATGTGATGTAGATTATAAATTAGGAGAAAAATAAAAATGTTAAACGCAGAAAAGTATAAGAAAGAAATATTAAAGATTACAGAAGAAGGCTATTATAATTTTGCGGTCAGCAAAGATAGACAAAATATTGTAAGATGTACTGTTGATTTTGCATGTGAAAACTGTATTTTTGGCGGAGAAAATGATTGTGGTTACAGTATTGCGCGTATAAAATGGCTTCTTTCTGAATATAAAGAGCCTATTAAATTAACAAGATTGGAATTTGAGATTTTGAAATGGTTAGACAAAGGAGGTTATAAATTCATTGTCAGAAGTCCGAGTGATAATCTAATGGCACATGATAGCATACCTAAAAAAGTTTTGAATGGATGGATTTCTGAAAATAGATACAAGACTCTTACGTCATTTATTGAGTTATTTCAATTCATTCAATGGCATGATAAAGAGCCTACGTCAATTCAAGAAGTTTTAGAAAATTGCGAGGTGAAGGAAGATGTATGAACACGAGAGAGAAATCATCGATGACCTGAATGAGAATGTCAATACGCTCAATGAGTGTCTTATAGAGTCAAGAAGCGAATACGATGACCTGAAATACGTTATCGCAGATCTTGTGAAGGACGTGCGAGATGGCAAGGTAAAGCAGTCAGAGATACTTTGCGAGCTCAGCGACAGGCTTGAACAGTTCTGCAACATCTACATCGACGAGGAGATAAGGAATGATTGAAATCGGTACGGCTGTCATGCTGATCATGCTGGCATTCTTCATTGGGCTTTTCCTGGGAGCTGTAGTGCTGGGATTTGCCATGGCAGCATCAAGAGAAGACGATTCAAGAGGACGGTGATTCTGTTGCACTTTGAAAATGAAAGGGAACTGCTTGGATATCTATCAACTTATCGCGATTACTACTATGAGCTGATTCAGCTAGAGTATGAAATTGGTATTCATTCTCCAGCACTGCAAAGCGATGGAGGAACCGGACATTCAAGCAAGATTTCTCAGTACAATCGTAACATCGAGCGACGGAACGAGATAGAATCATATATGAGCGATATTGTTAGCGTCGTTGAGAAGCTTCATCATGTTGACAATCTCAGCTATGTCATCATGTATCACAAGTTCATCCGCATGATGTCGCTCGAGGATATCTCTTCGATGATGCACTATTCAATGTCAAGCATTGCTCATACATACTATCCTCATGCAAAAAAGAAACTGCTCGAACTATGCAAGTAGTTGCAATTAAATGCATTTACTAACAAAATGAATTTATATTATTATGTTATCGTGGAGTTGCATGAAATAAAAAACTGCAATCCAGTAAGGAGCTGATGAAGCTCCTTTTTGATTTTGTATTGAAAGGTGAGAATGCCGTGGCAATAAAGCATCACGACTGGCAAAAGGAAATACCTCAGCTTATTGAGGAAGGAAAGATATACAGGTTCTACAACTCTTCCGACTTCCGTCATAAGCGTGCCGAGGTGCTGAGAAAGTTTCACAATGAATGCCAGGAGTGCAGGAAGTACAAGCGACGCATAAAAAGAGCGACTGTCGTCCATCATGTTCTTCATGTCGAGGACAGGCCGGACTTATGCCTTAGTGAGTACTACACTGACGAGAGCGGAGTGAAGCATATTCAGCTCGAACCAGTATGTGATGCTTGTCATAACATGCTGCATCCAGAAAAGGGATTCCGTGGAGGCTCGCGGGAAAAGGAAAGCGATGGACATTTTCACAATGAAGAAAGATGGTGACATCAATGAATGATGAAACTGAAACAAAGATGAGCGAAAGGATTGATAAGCTTATCTCGTTCTATGGCCGTGAGATGCTTCAGCTCAAGCTGATCTACATCATCAGTGATGGTGCATGCCAGCACTGGACAGGAAGCCAGGCAAAGGAAAGAATGACGGACATGCATAGAGCGCGAATACGTGAACTCTATGGGCTGACTGACGAGGAAATTGATTCCTTGCTGACTGACTGATTCTTGAACCCCCCCGGTCAATTTGAAAACGCGGATTTAGGGGGGCGCCACAA
>Ga0326514_10000224_pt1 | contig 36890 bp, 34 predicted proteins | sample 3_2548_0518_D_FD_203653 | JGI IMG/M metagenome (GOLD analysis project Ga0326514, IMG submission 203653) | Bovine rumen microbial communities from UC Davis, California, United States - 3_2548_0518 | ecosystem: Host-associated > Mammals > Digestive system > Stomach > Rumen | place: USA... | reverse complement strand
TTTGAAGGTAAAAAAACAAAATTGCATAGGAGTGTGATGTAAATCAACAAATATTTTTGCCATATTTACATTATGAAAAAAGGGGATAAAAAATCATTTCCGACCAATTACGAAAAATCCTTTATTTAAGTGGAGTCTACGGCATGAATATACACATTCAAGAACATTTCATATCCGAGGTTTTACAGTTACTTACAAATGAGTAAACAGATTTTTAAGATCAACATCATGTGAATAAGCTGTAAATGGTTGGCGAACGGAGTTTATGTAAATATCTGAGGTTTGAAGGTACATAAATTATCTCTGTTTTTTTGTGTGTAGTAATAAAACATAATGCACTTATGCCCCATCTTTAATATCTACCTTTACCAATAAATTCGTGAAGAACTTATTAAGACTTTCTCTACATTTTTTGCGCACAAAAGATTATGCATAGATTTCTTAATCTATGCATTCTATAAATTACTAATAAATTTATTATAAAAATCATCAGACAATTGATTATTAAACGCATCCTCTAAACATTTCAAAGCACTTTCTGCGTCTTTTCCTTGAGCTATGATTTCAACAAAATCATTGTTTTTTAATTCCATAGTTAATATTTGTAAAAAATCTTTTGCATTAATTATTTCCTTTCTACTATTTCTTATCCATATTGTAGATTCAAAAGATTGTACTAATTTAACTAGAATACTTGCTGGGCGTGCATGAATTCCGTGCTGATTGCTAATTTTAACAGTTATCGTTCTTAAATTATTTTCATCCACATTGTCATCTATTGTATTCAATAAATAATCATCCTTAACTAATTCTAATTTTCTATTTAAATTTTGAATAATTGTTTCACGTGAAACATTGTTTGAATTTTTAATAAAATTATTAACATACTCCAAAAAGTCTAAATAATTATAATTCACATTAAAAATTAATTTTAAAAGATATCCAAACTTGCATTCTTGTATTTTTATACTAATTTTACTTTTATCATTACTTTGCAAATAAATTTCAACAGAATAATCTTTTGAAATAGGGATCTCAGATAAAATTAAAATTGGTTCTATGTTCATTTGGATATCCTAAAATAATAATTTATTCTACCGTTACACTTTTAGCTAAATTTCTAGGTTGATCCACATCTGTTCCTTTTAATACAGCGACATGATATGCAAGTAATTGAAGGGGCACTGTATAAGCTATTGGTGCCACAACTTCATCTACATAAGGCATGGATATGATCTTGCAGTTAGGATTGTCAGCAAACATAGACGTAAAATTTGACTGAGAATCTGCAAAAATATAAACTTTGCCATTTCGTGCTAAAACAGACTGAATATTGGACATTAACTTTTCCAATAAATCATTATTTGGAGCTACTATAATAACCGGCATATTCTCATCAATTAAAGCTATAGGACCATGCTTTAATTCTCCCGCTGCGTAGGCTTCCGCGTGTATATAACTGATTTCCTTCAGTTTCAACGCTCCTTCCATAGCAACAGGCCAGTTTATTCCTCTTCCGAGGAATATGCAGCTACTACTTTTTATAAATTCTTTTGCCAGTATAGATAAAGTTGTATCAAGATTAACTATTTTTTCTATAAAACTTGGTAATGATTTTATTGAATGTATTAAACCAAGCTCTTGTTCTTTATTTATAATTTTTTTGGATACACCTATTGAACCACATAATAAAAGCAATGAAACCAGTTGAGTTAGGAAAGCTTTTGTAGACGCAACACCTATCTCTGCTCCAGCCTTTGTTAAAAAGGAAAAATTAGACTCCCTTACAAGTGATGAACCATCTACATTGCATATTGACAAAGATGCAAGATATCCTTGTTTCTTTGATAACCTCAATGCTTCTAATGTGTCTGCCGTTTCACCTGACTGAGATAAGGTTACAAATAAGCTATTTTTCGGAGTTACAGATTTTCTATATCTGTATTCTGAAGCTATTTCCACGCTACATGAAACACCTGCTAATTCTTCTAACCAATAACGCGCTATCAATCCTGCATGATATGATGTACCGCAAGCAACGATCTGAACATGATTTATTTTTGACAATAATTCTTCTGCATTATGTCCAAATACTTTAGGAACAAACGATTCAGATGTGATTCTTCCCTCTATAGTATTACTTATTGCAGCAGGCTGCTCATATATTTCTTTTTGCATGTAATGAGAAAAACCTTTTTTGTCCGCGCTATCACCTTTAATATCACTGGAAACTATTTCTCTTACAACAGAATTACCATTCTTATCGTATATTTCTATTGTTTTTCTTGTAATTTTTGCTATATCACCTTCTTCCAAATAAATAAATTTATGAGTAACTGGTAATAAAGCTAACTGATCCGATGCAACAAAATTTTCCCCAATTCCCAGGCCTATAACTAAAGGTGAGCCACACCTTGCAACGACCATCGTCTTAGGTTCGCTGGAATCTATTATTGCCGTTCCATATGCTCCTTTCAATTTAGATACTGTTTTCTTCACAGCTTCAAGTAAATCTTTGCTTTCTTTACGATAAAAATTTACCAAATGAGCCATTACTTCAGTATCGGTATCAGAAGTAAAATTATAATTCAAAGACATCAGGTTATCTTTTAATTCCTGAAAATTTTCTATTATTCCATTATGTACCAAAGCAATGGAACCGGAAACATGCGGATGAGCATTATTTTCTGTAGGTTTTCCGTGAGTTGCCCATCGTGTATGAGCTATACCTACAGAACCTTCCAATGGGTTTTCTTCTATTTTTTTTGCTAACTCACAAACTTTTCCCACACTTCTGATTCTTGTCAAAGTATTTTCTTTTATAACAGCAACTCCGGCAGAATCATATCCTCGATACTCTAGTCTTCTTAAACCTTCCAATAAAATATCAATTACATCTCTTTGAGCAACAGCTCCAACTATTCCACACATAATTGTTCTCCTTTATTTATTCTTAGAAGGTCTTTTCCAACCATTTATATGTCTTTGCGGAACCCTTGTAATAACTAATTCATTCTCGTCTATATTCTTTGTTATTGTTGAACCAGCACCTATTGTAGCTCCTTTTTTTATTTCTACAGGTGCCACAAATTGTGTATCAGATCCAATAAACACATCATCTCCAATTATTGTTTTATGCTTATTGGCACCATCGTAATTACATGTTATTGTACCTGCACCAAAATTAACATTTTTACCTACTTCACTATCACCAATGTAAGTCAAATGTCCTGCTTTTGTACCTTTATCAATCTTCGAATTTTTTACTTCTACAAAGTTTCCTACATGCACTTCATCTTCAAGTTCGCATCCAGGTCTCAATCTAGCAAAAGGTCCTATAGTATTCTTACTATGTATATGGGAAGATTCTATAATTGAATAAGGACTAATTATACTGTCATCATCTATAACGCAATCTTTTAATACGCATCCAGCACCAATTTTTACATTATTTCCTAACTTGACATTACCCTCTATAATTACATTTATATCGATAACAACATCAGTACCAAACTCTAATTTTCCCCTTAAATCAAATCTATTAGGATCTATTACAGTTAATCCTTCTTTCATTAAATCTTTTGCCTTATTCATTTGATATACTCTTTCCATTTGTGCCTGTTGTATGTGATCATTGATTCCTAGCGATTCATTTTGATCATCAGTTGTATATGTATTAACAGAATATTTTTTAGTCAATGCAATAGAAAAAATATCTGTTAAATAAAATTCTTTTTGATTATTATTACACTTAACAAGAGATATAAGCTCTTTAAATAAAGCTGCCCTACCAAAACAAACTCCTGTATTAATTTCTTTTATGTTCAGTTCATCGTGGCTAGCATCTTTTTGTTCTACAATTTTTTCAAAATTTCCTTCTGAATCTCTTACAATTCTGCCTAATCCATTAGGATTTTCTACATTACATGTCAAAACAGACAAAGATTTTTCTTTGGCAGCATCCATTAAATAAATTAATGTATCTTTTTTTACAAAAACAGTATCTCCATATAAAACAAGTAAATCATCCTGATCATTGATATATGGCAAAGCCTGCTGTACTGCATGAGCAGTCCCCAGTTGTTCCTTTTGCTCTACGAAATTAGCGTCCAAATATGAAAGCCTACTCTTTAAGAGTTCTCCATTAAAGCCATACACAATATGAATTTTAGATGGTTGTAATGATTTTGCAGTTTCATATATATGCTCAATCATTGGTCTATTTGCTATTGTATGAAGAACTTTTGGTAAAGAAGATTTCATTCTAGTTCCTTTACCAGCAGCTAAAATAACTATCTGTAAAGCCATAAATTACTCTATTTCCTAATTAACAAAATTTTAAAAATTATAGCATGAAACTAATAGTAAAATTATTATTTAATTCTATATTTTGACATATTATGAAAATAAAAAAGGAACCAATAGCTGTAAGGATCCTAGATAAATGAACAGCACTTAGGGGATATTTTTCATGAAATTATCATACAAAAATAAAGACGAGGATGTATCGACTTTGAATAGAAGAGCATAAATGCAATTTAACTCAAATTGATTATATTGTAAAGCTGATTGATAGCATGGATTAGTTCAGACGGAAGAAAATCAATCAAGAGAGTTTTGATAAATCATGAAAGTGCTACACAAGTTTGTGCTTCCGGTATATGTGATCATATCATGGATAAAATCATATAAAGAAACCAAGTGTAATGATATCTAAGAAAAAACGTTATAGCAAAAACGAATCAGCATAAAACAGAATCTTTTGAATTATTGCTGAAGCTGATACTAAAAACAAGGTGTTTTTAATATAGATCTGATTTTAATTTCTGCAAAAGCAGAAGAAATAGCACAGAATATCACAGATTTAAGGCTAAAATAAATAAAAATGATCTTTGCGATTCATATTGAACAATATCAAAGTATACCGAATGTTTTTCCTATGACTCATTATAATAACTATTACAAAATCACTTATATAATCAAGAACTTACAGAAGTGATCAAAGAAATATAACTAAACATAAGAGGAGTTACGGTTTTCGTCACGTTAATATTGGTTCTGCTCGCTGTAGGGTTTGTGTAAATCATGAAAGATTGACCACTGGATTAGAAGATAATGATCTCAATAGCATTACTCACAAAGAAAAATATAAGAGCGATTTCCAATGGCTCCATTAAGCTCATGCTTTTTAACAAGATTGTAGATACTAGAAAGCAGTGTGAATGTATTATTACAAACGCAATAGAATACAAGAAAAACTAAAAGACCGAATTCCTTATGAAGTAAGAAATTCAGCCTTAAAATAAACAAAAGCTATATTCGTTCAATTTATGAGGTTATCTCTATAGTTACATTATAGATAGCATTATCATTAATAATCACTTCTTCTTTTTGGTTCTAGATCCTCTACCAGATCTTGTCAATTCAACCACTCTTAATTGAGCTGTCGCTTTAGCTAATTCAATAATAGCAGCACCATAATCTACATCACCACTATTATTACTAATTTTTTCCTGAGCCTGTCTTACAGCTTCAGCAACCTTTGTTTCATCGATATCATCTGCACGTATAGCAGTATCCGCCAATACCGTAACAGTTTCCGGTTGTACCTCCAAAATTCCGCCAGAAATATATATCATAGATTCAGAATCATCCTGAAGCACAAAACTTACCCTACCAGGCTTTATTAAAGTAAGCAATGGGGCATGTCCATGACGAATACCCAATTGTCCTTCACAACCTGATATTTGCATAGTTTTTACGCGACCTTTAAATAATTGCTCTTCTGCACTTACAATATCTAAATGGAACGTTTGCAATTCTTCAGCCATAAACTAATATCCTATATTTAAAGAGTTTTAGCCTTTTCTACAACTTCATCGATTGAGCCTACCATATAAAAAGCCTGCTCAGGCAAATCATCATATTCACCATTTATGATTCCACGGAAACCTCTCAAAGTTTCTTTCAAAGGAACATATTTACCTTCCTTACCTGTGAATACTTCCGCAACACTGAAAGGTTGAGACAAGAATCTCTCGATTTTTCTTGCTCTGGCTACAATAAGCTTATCATTTTCTGATAACTCATCCATACCTAAAATAGCAATAATATCTTTTAACTCTTTATATCTTTGTAAAACTGACTGCACATCACGAGCAGTATCATAATGTTCTTGACCTACGACTTGCGGATCCAACTGTCTGGAAGTAGAATCTAAAGGATCAACAGCAGGATAAATACCTAGTGACGCAATCTGTCTTGATAATACAACCGTAGCATCCAAGTGAGCAAATGTTGTTGCAGGACTAGGATCGGTCAAGTCATCGGCTGGTACATAAACAGCTTGCACTGATGTAATAGATCCTGTCTTTGTTGAAGTGATTCTTTCCTGTAAAGTACCCATTTCCTCAGAAAGTGTAGGCTGATAACCTACTGCTGAAGGCATTCTTCCCAATAATGCAGACACCTCAGTTCCAGCTAAAGTATAACGATAAATATTATCAATAAATAATAACACATCCTTTCCTTCATCTCTGAATTTTTCTGCAACAGTTAATCCTGTTAATGCTACACGTAATCTATTTCCAGGGGGTTCATTCATCTGTCCATAAACCATGGAAACTTTATCTAAAACTTTAGAAGTCATCATTTCATAGTAGAAATCATTACCCTCTCTAGTTCTTTCTCCAACACCTGTGAAAACTGATAATCCAGAGTGAGCTTTAGCAATATTGTTAATAAGTTCCATCATATTAACAGTCTTACCAACACCGGCACCACCAAACAATCCAACTTTACCGCCTTTAGCAAAAGGACAAATTAAATCAATAACTTTAATACCAGTTTCCAGTAATTCTGTAGTATTAGACTGTTCTTCATAACTAGGAGCAGCTCTATGAATTTCCCACTGTTCTTTTTCTCCAATAGGACCTTTCTCATCAACTGGAACACCAAGAACATTCATAATACGACCAAGAGTCTCTTTTCCTACGGGAACCTTAATACCAAAACCAGTATTGATAACAATATCTCCACGTCTTAAACCATCGGATGATCCCATTGAAATACATCTAACAACACCGCCTCCAACCTGTTGTTGAACTTCCAATATTAAATCCTTAGTTGGACCGTCTGAAATAACTTTTAATGCATCATATACTTTAGGAATATTAATCTCATCAAATTCAACGTCTACAACAGATCCAATAACTTGAACGATAGTACCTCTAGGTAGATCTTCTTTCACACTTAAATCCATATTTTTTTTCCTAATTATTAAATCAAACAGCCGAAGCTCCGGATACAATTTCTGTTAATTCCTGGGTAATACTTGCCTGGCGCGCTTTGTTATATACTAGTTGTAAATCATTTATTAAATCTTCAGCATTTTCTGTTGCTGATTTCATTGCCATCATACGAGCAGACTGTTCACAAGCCAGGTTTTCAACAACTCCCTGATATACTTGAGATTCAACATAACGATTCAAAAGTATATCCAACAACTTTTCCGGCTCAGGTTCATAAATATAGTCCCATTTACCTTTTGGTGCCTTTTCATCGCTTTTCGGTAAAGGTAATATTTGCTGAATTTTTACCTCTTGAGTCATAGTATTTACAAACTTATTGAAAACTATATACAACTTATCAATATTGTCATCATCAAATTCTTTTAACATTGCGTTAACTGTACCTATAATTTTATCTAAAGAAGGCTTATCACCCATACCTGAATTTTGAGCTTTAATATCAAAATTAAATCTACTAAAAAATCCAATACCTTTAGATCCAATCAATGCAACCGATGTATCAATACCTTGCGTTTTATACTCGTTAGCCTGTTTAATTACTTCCTTAAACAAATTTACATTTAATCCGCCACACAATCCTCTGTCAGTACTAATAATAATATAACCGACTTTCTTAGTTGGTCTTTCTTCAAGATAAGGATGATTCACTTTCATTCCGCTTTGTGCAATATGTCGTATAACTCTACGCATCATATGGGCATACGGACGCGAAGCATCCATTCTTTCTTGAACCTTCTTCATTTTAGAAGCAGCTACCATCTGCATGGCACTAGTTATTTTCTGCGTACTCTTAACACTCTGTATTTTAGTGCGTACCTCTTTAGCACCCGCCATAACCAACTCCCCTTATTATTATCTTGTTTAATGAACTTGATTAAACTTCTCTATAATTTCTTTTAAAGTTGCAACAACTTCATCGTTATACTGACCTTCTTCATTCAATTTGTTCATAAAATCAGAATATGAAGAATGCGCATATGAAATCAAATCATTCTGATAGTCAGACAACTTTTCTATCTCTATACCATCAATTTCACCATTTTCAACAGCAAACAAAATTAACGATTGTTCAGAAACAGACAAAGGAGAATATTGTTTTTGCTTCATCAATTCGGTAACTTTTTGACCGTGATTTAACTGATTTCTTGTAGCATCATCTAAATCAGATGAAAACTGCGCAAAAGCAGCTAACTCACGATATTGAGCTAATGATGTACGAATACCGCCAGATAATTTCTTCATAATTTTAGTTTGAGCAGCACCACCAACGCGGGACACTGAAATACCTGGATCTACAGCAGGTCTTAAACCTGAATTAAAAGCTTCCGTAGTCAAGAAAATCTGACCATCAGTTATAGAAATAACATTCGTAGGAACGAATGCAGAAACGTCACCAGCCTGTGTCTCAATTATAGGCAAAGCTGTTAATGATCCGCTTTTTCCCTTGATTTTACCCTCGGATATTTTTTCAACATATTCTTCGTTAACTCGAGCGGCTCTTTCAAGCAATCTTGAATGCAGATAGAATACATCACCAGGATAAGCTTCACGTCCAGGAGGTCTCTTAAGCAAAAGTGAAATCTGTCGATATGCAACAGCATGCTTAGATAAATCATCATAAACAATTAAAGCATCTTCACCTAAATCTCTGAAAAATTCACCCATGGCACAACCGGCATAAGGAGCTAAATATTGCAAAGAGGCAGATTCAGAAGCTGAAGCTACGACAACAATAGTATTCGATAATGCACCATGTTCTTCTAATTTTCTTACAACATTAGCTATTGTTGACGCCTTCTGTCCGATAGCTACATAAATACATTTAACACCGTAATTTTTCTGGTTGATGATAGTATCTATCGCCAAAGCAGTTTTTCCAACCTGTCTATCACCAATGATTAACTCTCTTTGACCTCTTCCGATAGGAATCATTGAATCAACCGATTTATATCCTGTTTGAATTGGCTGAGAAACTGATTTTCTAGATATAACACCAGGAGCAATAACCTCCACAGGAGCATATTTTTCAGGTTCTATTGCTCCTTTACCATCAATCGGCTGACCTAAAGTGTTAACAACTCTTCCCAACAAGTTTCTTCCTACGGGCACTTGTAATATTTTACCGGTGCATCTAACTTTCTGACCTTCCATCAGCCCTTCATAAGGTCCCATTACTATGGCACCTACATAATCTCTTTCTAAATTTAGAGCTAATCCATAAAGATTGTTAGGAAGTTCAATCATTTCTCCTTGCATTACATCGGTTAAACCATTGATACGCAGAATACCATCTGAAACAGAAACAATTGTTCCTTCATTCTTTGATTCTGCAACAATATCAAATTGCTCAATTCTTTTTCTAATAAGATCAGCAATTTCAGTAGAATTTAATTGCATTTTATTTCCTTACCCTTAGGATAACAAACTACTGTGAAGCGAATTTATTTTATTCTTTAAACTTGCATCTAATACTTCATTTGGAGTTTTTATCACAACTCCGCCGATTAAAGTTTCATCTATAGAATTAACAATCTCAACTTTGCATTTATATTTAGTTTCTAAAAATTTCTTTAATTTATTAATATTCAAACTCGACAGCGGCTCTGCAGAAATTACCTCAGCTTTCATTTCCTTGTAGAATTGATCCATATATTCATGGAAGAAGACAACTATATCGTTCATAGCCACTAAACGATTGTTTTCTATTAAAATTTTTATAAAATTTTCAAAATACCTATCAATATTTTTGGAGCAAATACCAATTAATAATTCAGCTAATTTTGACTTACTTAAACTATTTTTTACACTGATAAAGTAATTATCCTGCAAAACAACATTCAAGAAATTAAGCATATCGAACCATTTGTCTATGCATTTTTTATCCTTTGCGAAATCAAAAGCTGCTTTTGCATATGGTCTTGCTATAGTTGTTAATTCAGACATGTGATAATCTCACCTATTTTTTAGAAATCAAATCATCAATAATATCGCTGGTTGCGTTTGAATCTATATTCTTTTCAACTATTTTTCTTGCACCAAGCACAGCCAATTCAGAAATTTCTCTTCTTAGTTTCTCTCTAGCTCGATTAACTTCAGATTCAATTTCTTCTTTGGCCTGACTAAGAATTTTATTTCTTTCTTCTAAAGCTTCCTGCTTAGCATCATCAATGATTTTTGTTTTTCTTTTATTTGCTTGATCAATAATCTCAGCAACCTGTTTCTTCGTTTGCTTAATCTGTTCTTTGGCATTATTAGTAGCAATTTCTAAGCTTTTCTTACCTTTTTCAGCCGCCTCCAAACCTTCAGTAATATCTTTCTGACGAGCTTCTATTGCAGACATTATAGGTGGCCAAATAAACTTTAAACAAAGCCAAACAAAAATTATAAATTCTATTGTTTGACCGACAAATGTCCAATTTATTTGCATAAAAAATCTCTACTAAACTAAGAATTAGAACACGCCTAAAACAATTAACAAACCAAATACCAAACTGATCATAGGTACAGCATCAGTCAAACCTACGCCGAGGAAGAATTTACTTTGCAAGTCTTTAGCTAAATCAGGATTTCTTGCAACACCTTCAATGAGTCTACCAGCCAAAATACCGATACCGATAGCAGCACCTAATGCACCTAAGCCCATCATTAAACCAGCGCCAATCATCTTTAAACCAATTGGATCCATCTTTATATACTCCTAAAATAAACAATTTAAATTACTCTTCTTGTGCAGCACTTGCTAAATAAACAATCGTTAACATCATAAAAATAAATGCCTGCAGCACAATAATCAATATATGGAACAATGCCCAAGGCACACTCAGGAACGGCTGAGTTAACATAGAGAAAGGACCAGCCAAAAGTGCTACCATAATAAAAATCATTTCTCCTGCAAACATATTTCCAAAAAGTCGTAATCCTAGTGAAACAGGTTTTGACAATAATGAAATTGATTCCAATGCGAAATTAAAAGGAATAAAAGCAGGATGATTGAAAGGATGCAAAGTTAATTCCTTTAAAAAACCAACAACACCTTTTCTTGTAAAGTAAAACCATAACATTAAAATAAATACACTGCTGGCCATAGACATAGTTACATTTGCATCAGCTGTCGGTAAAACTCTAAAATAAGGAATGCCCAAAGATGATGCAGCAAGAGGAACCCAGTCAACCGGTATCAAATCCATAGTGTTCATTAACAAAATCCAAACAAAAGATGTCAATGCAACAGGAGCTATGAGTCTACTCTTTAAATTAAAAATTGAATTAACATTTTCCTGAACAAACATCAATATCATTTCAACCGCAGCTTGAAGTCTTGTCGGTTTTCCGGTTCTATTAAAACCTCTTACAACTTTATAAAATATTAAAAAAAAGATAATACCAAGAAGACCAGACACTAAAAGAGAATCTACATTTACTGTATGTGTATTAATTATAGATTTCTGCTCAGAATCATCTATCATCTCTTTTGCCTGACACCCCTTAAAAGTCAGAATATCAGTAATATAACACTGCTCATGAGAACCATCTTTTAATTCAGCGTTAACAACAGATCCATCTCTCAAGTCAACTTGAAAAAAATTAAGATGGTGTTTGATGTAGGATTGAGAATTTTCAGATGACATATTTATTTACCACCATAATCTCTTTTAAACAATAGAAAACTTGATATAAAAACATTCTCTATATACATAATAATAAACGTTATAACAACAACTAGTAAATCTAAATTGAAATGACGATCTAAAAAAATTAACAAAGCCACAGTTAAAATAAACTTTGAAACTACAGCCAATTTTGTTTTATTTATTAAACTCACAGAATCAATTCTACCAAAATAATTCGCTACAGATACATAATAAAACAAAATAATGATAAAAAATACTATTTCTCCCGCAAAAATAGATTCAGCTAGTTCTTTTCCGTAAAAAAAATAACCTAAAATAATTATAGGAAAGAAGCTGATACATTGAAAAATAATCAGTTTTATAATTTTTCTTAACATTTATAAAATTCAATTAAATTTCATTATTCGTATATATAATACAAGTTTTGTTTAAAAAATACAAAATAAAATTAATTAATTTTATTTTTTTCTTTCTTTTTTTAAGAATTTTTACTTTATTTATTTATTAAAAAAAGTTTTTAATTTTTCTAATTCTTCTTGATTTTTATATGAAATAACGATTTTTCCTGTTCCCTTTGATCCTTCAATAAACTGAAATCTGGAACAACCTATCTTTTCTTTAATAGAACTTTCCCATTCAATTATATTTTGATCTTTAACAGCAGCAACCTTTTTACATAATTCTTTCTGATTACTGTCTTGAATTTTCTTTATATATTTTTCTGTTTCTCGAACATTTAAATTTTTTGAAACAATTATCTGCGCTGCACTAATCTGCTGTTCTAAAGGCAGAACCAATAAAGCTCTAGCATGTCCCATATCCAACTGGTCATTAATCACCAATTCCTTAACAGAACTTTCCAATTCATTTAAACGCAATAAATTAGTTACCTGCGCTCTTGATTTACCTATTATTTTAGCTATTTCTTCGTGAGTTAAGCTGAATTCATCTGTTAATCGCTTTAAAACAGTTGACTCTTCTATAACATTCAAATTTTTTCTTTGAACATTTTCAACAATTGCTATAGCAATTGCTGTTTTATCTTCAACATTTTTTATAATTGCAGGAACTTCGGATAAATTGGCTCTCTTAGCTGCCTGCCATCTTCTTTCTCCGGCCAAAATTTCATAATCTAAATCTGAAATTTTTCTTACGATTATCGGTTGGATAATTCCTTGTTCCTTTATTGAATCTGTTAATTCTTGAAGCGATTCTTCATCAAATTTTTGACGGGGCTGATATTTACCTGGTTTTAATGCATCAACAGGCAATTTAACTAATAAATCATCACCAGTTAAATCATTATTTTTAAGATTCTGCTTATTGGAGGATGATAATAAAGCATCCAAACCTCTACCTAAACCTGCCATTATTTTTCTCCAACTTTGAATTTATCCGCTTCTATACTTTCTATTTTTAGATTTTCACTAAGTTCATCTCTTCTTAAAATTTCAACCGCAAGTAGCATATAAGCCTTAGCACCAACTGAATTTTTATCATACTGCAGCGCTGGTTTTAAATAACTAGGAGCTTCTGCTAATTTAATGTTTCTAGGTATAACGGTTCTATAAACTTTATCTCCAAATTTTTGTTTTAGTTCTTTTGAAATATCTCTAGCTAATATGTTCCTATTGTCATACATTGTTCTTAGAATTCCTTCTATTTTAAGATTTGGATTCACCATTTGAGATAACTTATCAATTATATCAATAATAGAAGTTATACCTTCCAATGAAAAGTATTCGCATTGCATAGGAATAAGAACAGAATCTGCGGCACACATTGCGTTAACTGTTAAAATATTAAGAGACGGAGGACAATCTATATAAATGTAGTCAAAAATGTCCTTAACACTATTTAGAGCATTCCTCAACTTTATTTCTCTTGCAAACATTTCATTCAATCTAACTTCGCAAGCTGTTACATCAGAATTTGAAGGAATCAAGTAATAACCTCCTGAAGTATTTTCTATCATAACTTCACTTACAGGAACATTATCAACCAAAATATCATATACAGTTTTGTCTAAAAAATACTTATCTAAACCTGAAGACGTTGTTGTATTACCTTGAGGATCTAGATCTATTACAAGAACTTTCTTCTTAGCTGCAACCATTGATGCAGCAAGATTTACACACGTTGTAGTCTTGCCTACACCACCTTTTTGATTAGAAATAGCAACAATCTTACCCACAATAAATACCTTTAAAAATTAAGCATATATTTTGTTAAACAAAATCTACAATTTTTTTAAAATTACTAAGTGTCTTTCACAATTAAAATCAAGAATGTTTAATTTTATTATTTCTTTTAGCTCTATTTTTGGTGAATTTTCTAAAAAAGAAAGCTCATCAGATGGATTTTTTCCCTTTAAAGCAAAAAAATATGAATTTTTATCACATAAATGATATGTTAGTTTTACAAAATCCTCTATTGATGAAAATGCTCTTGAAATTATAACATCAAAAGTATTTATTTTATAATTTTCAACTCTAGAATTGATTATGTTAACATTGTTAAGTTTCAATTCTATTTTAACTTGATTTAAAAAAGTAGTTCTTTTACATCTAGAATCTAAAAGCATAAATTGCTTATCAGGATTGGCTATAGCCAAAGGTATTCCTGGTAAACCCGCACCAGTTCCGATATCAGCTATTTTATTCCCGCTTAAATACTGATTTATAATCAAACTATCAATAATATGTTTTTTTAACATATCTAAAGGTTCTTTTACAGAAGTAAGGTTATAAACCCTATTCCACTTAGATATTAAGTTAACATATTTAATTATTAAATTCTGTTGATTATTATCTAAATAAATATTGTTTTTATTTAATAGTAAATCAAGTTGTTCATTCAGATTCATTTCTAGAACTCTTATCCTTTTTTAATAAACCTCTTTTTTTCAGATGAACTAAAAGTATTGAAATTGCTGCTGGGGTTATACCTGATATTCTCAAAGCTTTACCTATTGTTTCTGGTTTAAAGTCATTTAATTTACTGATAACTTCTCTCGACAAACCAGGTATTCCATTATAATCGAAATCCAAAGGAAGAAGAGTGTTTTCATTCTTTTGTTGCTTCTCTATTTCTTCCTGTTCATGCTTTATATAACCAGCATATTTTATTTGATCTTCAACTTGTTTTCTTGCCTGAGGATGAATATTAGAGATATCAAAACCTATTATTTCATTAATTAAACAATAGTTCATTTCTGGTCTGCATAATAGTTCTTCAAGCGTATTAGCTTTAGATATTGGAGATTTTAATTTTTTATTAAATTTTTCAGAATCTTTAGATCCAGGTCCAACGCGATAAGCTCTTAACCTGTTTTTTTCCTGTTCTATCTGTTCCATTTTTTCATTGAAAAATCTCCAACGTTCTTCTGAAATCATGCCAAAACTACGGGCTATAGGAGTTAGTCGTTCATCCGCATTATCTTCTCTGAGAAGTAACCTATATTCTGCTCTGGAAGTAAACATACGATAAGGTTCATTTGTACCTAAAGTTGTAAGATCATCCATAAGTACACCAACATAAGCTTCATTTCTTTTTGGGCACCATCCTTCCTCACCTTTAACTCTTAACGCAGCATTTATACCGGCTAAAAGACCTTGTGCAGCTGCTTCTTCATAACCTGTTGTTCCATTGATTTGACCTGCAAAAAACAGATTGTTTATACAGCGGTTTTCCATATTGAATTTAAGTTCTCTAGGATCAAAAAAATCATATTCTATTGCATATGCCGGTTTCATTAATCTTGCATTTTCCAATCCTTTCATTGAATGAACAATTTGCAATTGCACATCATATGGTAAACTTGTAGATATACCATTTGGATAATATTCGTTAGAAGTTAATCCTTCAGGTTCTATGAAAATTTGGTGTGATGATTTATCAGGATATCGCATAACTTTGTCTTCAATTGAAGGACAGTATCTTGGGCCTATGCTGTGAATCACACCTGAATACAGTGGACTTCTGTCCAGGTTATTTCTAATGATATCATGTGTTTTTTCATTTGTGTTTGTGATAAAGCATGGCATTTGCTGAGGATGGTTTTCAGGTTTACCTAAAAAGCTGAATACAGGTATTGGATCATCTGACCACTGCTGGGGAAGAATATCAAAATTAATGCTTCTTTTATCAATGCGTGCTGGTGTTCCTGTTTTAAGTCGACCCATTTTTAGACCCAAATCATGCAGGCGGTTTGCTAAATTTATTGAGGCAGGATCTCCTGCTCTTCCTCCTGAGTAATGATTTAAGCCTATATGAATTACACCGTTTAAAAATGTTCCAGAACAAAGAACAACAGTTGTACATTTAAATCGTATCTTAGCTTGAGTTTCAACGCCAATGACTGTATTGTTTTCAACAATTAAGTCTGTTGCCGCTTGCTGAAAAATATCTAAATTAGGATAATTTTCCAAAGTCATTTGAACTACTTGTTTATACAGTCTTTTATCAGCTTGTGCTCTTGTGGCTTGAACTGCAGATCCTTTAGAAGAATTTAGAGTTCGGAATTGTACACCGGCATGATCAATTGCTTGAGCTATAACACCACCCATTGCATCAATTTCTCTAACTAAGTGGCCTTTTCCTATTCCGCCTATTGCTGGATTGCATGACATCTGTCCAATTGTTTCTATATTATGGGTAATTAAAAGAGTTTTCATACCCATGCGGGCCGAAGCTGTGCAAGCTTCAATACCAGCATGGCCGGCACCAATAACAATTACATCATATGAATCTTGATAAAACATTCTAAAGATCAACCTTAAACTAAAAACTATGAGTGTGAATTTTATCACATTGAATATTGTTTTTTAATGAGAGTTTTTCGAAAAAAAACAATATATTTATTATTTTATTAATTTTTTATTTTTTTTATTAATTATAGATAAATTTTCTGTTGATAATTTTGATGACGCTTTATTTTATAAGCTTTTAGAAAAAAAACAACTTGTTGATATTTATATAATAACTGTGAATAAACTTGTTGAAAAAGTAGATATTTATTCACAGAAAAAAAGAAAAAATAATTAATACTATTGTTAATAACAATAAATAAATAGGATACTAATATTTTTTTAACAAATTTATTCACAATTGTCGGGCTTAATTTTGTATGAATTAAAAAAAACATCTTACTTGTATATAAACAAAAGTAAGATGTTTCAAAGATTGTATTCTGCTATTATCAAAAATTACTTGATACGTTTTTTGAATTCGTTCGTTCTTGTATCAATTTCGATTTTATCGCCTGTTTCAACGAAGTCAGCTACAGTAATTTGAAATCCTGTGCCTTTCAAAGTAGCTGGTTTAGTAACTCTTCCTGATGTATCACCTCTTACTGAAGGTTCTGTATATTCAACTTCTCTTACGATAGTGATAGGGAGTTCAACGGAAATTGCCCTTCCTTCATAGAAAGTTACTTCACAAACATCTTCCATACCGTCAACGATATAATTAATAACATCGCCTAAATTTTCCTTTTCAACTTCAATCTGATTATATTCAGAGTCCATGAATACATACATTGGATCATTGAAGTAAGAATAAGTACATTCCTTTTTCTCAAGGATGATATCTTCAATTTTATCATCTGCTTTGAAAACAATTTCAGTACCGGTACCTGTTAAAAGATTCTTAAGTTTCATCTTACAAACAGCTGCGTTACGACCAGATTTGTTGAACTCGCTTTTTTGAACGATCATAGGATCTTTACCAACCATGATAACGTTACCAGCGCGTACTTCTTGTGCAATTTTCATAAAAATTCTCTTCCAAATAAAAAATGTAAATATGTAAATAAAAACAATTTGCACTATTCTACTATTTTTCAATCAATTGGGCAAATTTGATTAGATTTAAACATAATGAATTATTTTTGATGAGATTTTTACGCCAAATAATAGAGTTTTGTTTCAATTCTTGCAGATGGTCTATAATAATATAAAAATCATTCAAATAGTCATTATTCTCATATAAAGGTGTATTTATAGCATTAGAAAAATCGTAAATTGAATTAGTTACTTTAGGGGAAACGATACTTTTATCAATATATTTATCCAGGAATGATTTAAGTTTTACTAAATGAATATTATCTTTTTGCTGATATATATTCCATATGAAAGGCTTTGACAATATTTGAGCTCTCACAAAGGAATCTTCGCCACGAACTATATTTAAATCACAAGAAAGTAAAAGATTATCATAGTTTTCTTGATTTGTCATAGGAATGATTTTTATAAAGATATTATTTTCATTTTTTAATAAAGTCTCATCTATTTTTGTTAATCCTATGCTACTAACTTTGTCTAAAAGATAGTCGCTGAATATGCTTTGAGGAATAATGAATAATACATCCTTTTTTATATTGCATAATAATTTTAAAATAACATTGTTTTCATAACAGAATATGCTGCACAGTAATGTGTTATTTGAAACATATCTGTTTATATTTAATTTTTCTAAAATTTGATTTTTGCATTGTTTAGGTAATTTATTTAAATATTTTCCTTCAAAATTTACACCTCCGGTTTTTGAAGTAAATCCTGGAAAGAAAAAATATTTAAAATGTCCACCTTCATATGAAAGTTTTTGATGATATTCTTCTACCCAATCTTCCGCACTGAGATACTCAAGGTTAATCCAAATGTTTTCGTTTGTTATTTTGGATATATATATTTCAGGAAGATTGCAAGCAAACATTTCAATTATAATATTTGAAGGGGTTAGTTGCTTGATTAAATTTAAAGATTCAGACTGGTTATTCCAAAGAATAATCTCTATATTATCGTCGAGAGACTGATGGTATAAATTTATATTAACTTTAGGTTCAATTCTATTAAACGCCTTTAAATCCGAAACAAACAATCTAATTTTTTGATTATTTGTAGCTAATTCCTTTGTTAATCTGTAACTTACGCCTATATCACCAAAGTTATCAATAACTTTGCAAAAAATATCCCAAACTGTCCTATTTATCATTTTAGAGTTAATTATATTTAATCAAACGTACTATATAAGTATAATTAATTTATCATATTATTAACTATAAAATTCACGTATTGAGAAATAAATTTGGAAAGATTAGAAGAACATTACGAAATTTGCCCTTATTGCGATAATATTTCATTAGTTGAAAGTATTGAAGAAGGAGAAAGGGTTTGTTGTACCAATTGCGGTGAAGTTCTTACCTCCATTGTAAAAAATCCGATTATAATTCCTTTTATATATGCTTGCGTTTCTATTTTTTTGTTTATATGTTCTGAAATATTGCCATTTTTGGGTATTAATAAAATGGGGATAACGGCAAATATGTCTTTAATGGAAACAGCAACTTCCATGTTTGTTGATAACTATGAATTTTTAGCTGTTTTTATTTATTGCAATATGCAACTTTTTCCTATTTTATGTTTGATTTGCATTATTTTTGTATATGGAAGCATATTATTAAAAATAAAAAGCAACTTTTTTACCAAAAAAGCAATAAAACTATTCTTTCATCTCAAAGAATGGAGTATGGTGGAAGTTTTTATGATTGCTATTTTGGTCAGCATGATTAAATTAGTTTCAATGGTAGATATAAAAATTGGAGATGGTTTTATAACTTTTTGTTTATTTCTGTTTTTTTATGTAAAAACGGTTTCCTCGGTGGATAAAAATTATATTTGGTCAAAATTGATAAAAAAGTCAAACCATGAATACTTTTATGATTTGAAAAACTTTATAGGAAGTAGGGCAGCCGATAATCAGTTTATTTTATGTCAAAGTTGTGATTCGATTAACAAAATATCAAATAAAAAATGTGTTTTTTGCGAATCAAAACTTAATATTAGAAAAAAGAATTCTATTCAGAATTGTTTGGCCTTGGTAATTGCTGCAGCAATAATGCTAATCCCTGCTAACGTATTTCCCATAATGATAACTAATTCGTTAGGCAATGAGTCTACATCGACTATTTTTGAGGGTATCGTTTACATGTGGGATTCTGGCTCTTATCATATAGCTGCTATTATTTTTATAGCAAGTATAATAGTACCTATATCCAAAATACTAATATTATTGCTATTGTGTTATTCAGTAACAAAAAATAAAAATACTAAAGTAAAACTAAAAACAAAATTATATGGCTTAACAGAATTTATAGGAAAATGGTCAATGGTTGACGTTTTTGTTGTTGCCATACTGTCTGCATTGATAAAAATGGGCAATTTATTATCGATATATCCTGGAGTTGCCGCACTATCTTTTTGTGCAACAGTGGTGCTCACAATGTTAGCAGCAAATAGTTTTGATCCAAGAACTTTATGGTCGGATGTAAAAGATGATTTCTAAACAAAAAATAAAAAATATTTCCTCTGTTTGGTTGGTACCCATAGTTTCATTAATAATTGGATTTATAATGATTGTTCGTTATTATTCAAATTTAGGTGAAACGATATATTTGAATTCTCCAAGTGCAAATGGTATTGAAGCCGGTAAAACAGTTATAAAGTTTAGGGATGTTACAATAGGAAAAGTAACAAAAGTAAGTTTGGATGAAAATTATAATCACGTAGTAATAACTGCTTTAGTTAATAAGGAAGCTAATAATCTTTTAGTTAAAGATGCTTCATTTGCTATTATAAGTCCTAGAATTGGACTTGAGGGTGTTTCAGGGTTGAATACTTTATTTTCTGGTGTTTACATAGAATTATCTCCAGGTAATGATAGTAAAAAATCAAATAAGTTTGAGTTAAAAGCTGTTCCTTCTCTGATAGATAGTCAAACAAAAGGAATTAACATAAAAATTGTCGATGAAACAGATAATAGAGTTAGGGTTGGAGATCCTGTTTCATATAGAGGGTATGAGGTTGGAATTGTAACATCATCTAATTTTTTAATGGAAGATCGAGCTATGACATATGATGCGTTTATTTACAGCCCATATGATGAATTAGTTACAGAAAATTCTAAATTTTGGATATCATCAGCATTGGATTTTTCTTTTGGACCGGCTGGTTTGGATGTTAAAGTTGCATCGTTTGACAATTTTATAAAAGGAGGTATCTCTTTTGACGTTCCTCCAAACAAGATAATGGGAAGTAAAGTTAGTAGCAATACAGTCTTTAAACTTTATGATAATGAAAGTGAAGCAAAAAAGGAAGAATATAAAGACAGTATAGAGTATGTTTTATTATTTAATTCCTCAGTTAAAGGTTTGTTAAAGGGCGCAAAAGTAGAATATTTGGGAACACAAGTGGGTGAGGTTGTTGCTGCTCCTTTTGATACAGACTATATAATGAATGATTTTAAAGATGTAAATGATATAAAAATACCTGTGCTGGTAAGAATTCAAAAAGAAAGATTAACAAATGGATATAAACATTCTGATGAAAAAATAATAAAAAAGATAGATGATGCTATTAAAAAAGGTTTAAGAGGTACGTTGGAGTCATCTAATTTATTTACAAATAATTTGTTTATAAATTTAATAATGGACTCAAAGGATTTGAATTCTCAGGGTGAAATAATAACAGATTATAAAGGCTACAGGGTTATTCCTACAACAGTTACAGGTGTTGATGCAATGGCCCAAAAAATTGATTTATTTATAGATAATTTGAATTCAATTGATCTTCGTTCTTTGTCTGATAATTTGAATGGATTATTAAAAGAAATGACTTCAACAATGCAAAATTTAAAAGTTATTTCAGAAAATTTAAAATTAACTACCAAGAATGATGAAAGAAAGTCATTAATAGAAAATGTTAACAAGACTTTGGAAAAAGTTCAGACATTATTAGAGTCTTATTCAGATAATGCAAGTTTCTATGTAGAAATAAATAAAACATTAAAAGAGTTGAATTTAATTTTAAAGGACGTTAATGGTTTAACAAAGCAAGCGAAAGATAAACCTAATATGTTTATTTTTGGAAATGATGTAAAAGACGATGAACCTAAGATAAGAAAATAAACTAAACTAAACTAACATTCTTAGAAAAATAAAGGAATAGATAATGTGTAAACAAAAAAAAGAAAAATTTTTGATGTTATTGTTAGCGTTTTTTTTATCTAACATTATTGGATGTTCATCAGCAGTTTCTGAAAAAACAAAATATTATAGTTTGGAAGGAATATCTTTAGTTAATAATTCAAGTATTTGTGGAAAAAATTGTATTAAATTATTAATTCAAGTTGATGTACCTGATTATCTGGATTCAAATGGAATTGTTTATTATTCTGATTCAATGGATAAAATTACTGTAGCAACCAAAAACTTGTGGTTGGAGGAATTAAGTATCCAATTAAAGAATATTTTGGAAAATAAAATTAATAATTCTATAAATGATTACTATGCATTTGATTCAAGAATGAATATAAAACACGATGTGTTGTTGCAAATTTTTATTCAGAAGTTTAATGGTGAAAAAGATGGAAATGTAGTTGTTTCAGGAACATATGTATTTAATAATCAAAAAGATACCATTAAACAAGGAGCTTTCACAGTTACAGAAAAACAATCCGATAATGGATTTGATAGTTTAGTTGATAGATTAAATGAACTATGGTTAAAAGAATGCGATAAATTAATCAAAGAATTGTTTTATAATAATAAGTAAAAAAAGAATAATAATGTAAAATACCAAAGGATGGTTTATTTAAATAATTAGGTAAAGACTAATGGCTAGTAATAAAGAAGAGTTAGAACAAAAGATTTATAAAATAGTAGGTTATAAATTCAATATTTTATCAGCAAAACAATTGGCAAAAGCCATATATGAGGATGTAGGAGTTCCAGTTAGAGACAGAACTTCTGCAGGTAACCCTTCGACAAACGAAGAAGCTTTAAAAAAGTTAGCTAGTGACTATAAAGTAGTTGAGTACGTATTAGAATACAAAAAAATATTGAAATTAAGTACAGTTTCTTCAACTGGTAATAGTAGCGAAGCCAATAAAATTGAAATAAGCGAAAGTAGTACTTTACAAGAAAATACGGTAAAAATTCCAAAGCCAGGAATGCCGCAGCCTCGCCAAGTTTTAGAAAACGATCCAAATGCAGATTTAGTAAATTATTTAAATAAAGATACTAGTGAAATTTTAAAAGAAGAGAGTGAAATAAGCAAAACAGTTGAAAATGAAAAAAATAACTTAGATAGCCACTCATCCACACAGGTTTCTGTAGCAATGGAAATAGAGTCTCCAGAATTTGCTAACAATCAATCACGACTTAATGCGTATACTAGTTTCGAATCTGAGCAAAATAATAATTATCAAAGAACAGATAATGAGCAAAAAATAAGTTCATCAGACAACATTACTAGTGGTGATTTTGAGGAACAAAGTAAAACTGAAAATGAAAGTAAATCAATAAATTCTGCTTCAAGTTTTAATTTATCAGAGGAGCAAAAAAATAATTTTGCAATCATAAAGAATAAGTCAGAACACCATACTGTTAGTAAAAGTACTAAGTCTTCTTTTTCATTTGATGAAGAAACTAAAGAAAACGAGTTTTCACAAAATTCGATGGTTATGAATGTTAAACAGACTTCTGATCAAAATGATCAAAATAATGTTTCTATATTCAAATCCAAAGCTCTGATATCGGCTTTAATAATTTTTGTATTATTGCTAATAGTAATTGGGGTAATTTTTACAAATAGTCTAAACTCAATTAATTAGAATATAATAAAAGGTATTTAAAGCAGCGTAACCTGAAATGTTAAGGTTACGCTTTGTTGTTATTTTCCAATACAGAAAGAACTGAAAATTTTTCCTAATAAGTCATCAGAAGTGAATTTTCCTGTTATTAGGTTCAGATTTTCTTGTGCCATTTTTAGTTCTTCAGCAACTAATTCTGCAGCGTTAAATTCTTCTAGTTGATATATTGATTGATCAATATGCATATCAGCTTTTTCAATTGCATCAATATGGCGTCTTCTTGCTATAAAATTACCTTCTGTTGATGATATAAAACCTACTGATTTCTTAATTTGTTCTTTCAGTTCTTTTAATCCAAAGCCATCTTTAGCAGAAATAGATATAACATTAATTGATTTATTATCTGCGTTTTTAGCGATGTAATTAAAAGTATCTAAGTTTGTCTGATAGTTTATATGTTTGCAATCAACTTTATTGAGAGCGATAGTAATTGGAATATCAGAAGGTAATTTTGCTATAACATCTTCAAAAAATGACTGATTTTCACTCCCTGGCAATGTGCTATCTATCATCAAAATAATAAAATTGGAATTATTAATTTCATTCCAAGCTCTTTCTATGCCTATTTTTTCTATAGTGTTATCAGTTTCTCGTAATCCTGCAGTATCAACGATATGTATAGGTATTCCATCGATTTGAATATTTGCATGAAGTACGTCTCTAGTGGTTCCTGCTATTGATGTTACAATGGCTGTATCTCTTCCAGAAAACTGATTAAGTAAACTGGATTTTCCTGCATTTGGTTTTCCAACAATAACTAATTTAATACCTTCCTGCATAGTAGAACCATTTTGAGCTTGATGCTTAATGTTCGTTAACTTAGTCTTAAGATCTTTTATCTTTTGTAATATTTTTCCTTCAGAGAGAAAATCTATATCATGTTCATCAGAAAAATCAATTGAAGCCTCTATGTATGCTCTTATATTAATAAGATCTTGAACTAATGCATTAATTAATTTCGAAAATTTACCTTCTAGAGAGTTTACTGCAAAACGAGCGGCCTGTTCTGTATTTGCGTCTATTAAATCTGCTATTGCTTCCGCTTGAGTTAAATCTATTTTATCATTAAAAAATGCTCTTTTTGAAAATTCACCAGGATCGGCAATTCGTAAATCTTTGATTTTTAGTATTTCTTTCATGAGAATATCTAAAACTATCGGACCACCATGAGCCTGAAATTCAACAACATCTTCACCTGTAAAACTGTTAGGGCCTTCAAAAAATATAGCAATTCCTCGATCAATTATATTGCCGTCACCATCTTTAAATGATGTGTATTCTGCATATCTATTTTTAGGAGTATGTCCTATAATTTTGTTTGCACAGTCTTTTGCCTTAGGTCCGGAGACCCTAACAATACCAACTCCGCCTTTACCAATAGGAGTAGCAATAGCTACAATTGTATCATCAATAAACATACAAAATTCCTTAAAAAAAAGCGGTATTTCTACCGCTTATCATTATAATTCAATGAATTTACCAATTATTTATTTTTTACTACTTTTGTCTTCAATCCAGTTTTTTCAAGATGAGAATATATCAGTTTCATCTGGATAATTGTAATAACATTAGATACTGTCCAATATAAAGTTAAACCAGCTGGGAACATCATAAACATCAAAGTAAAAATAACAGGCATCATCATAAATATTTTCTGTTGCATTGGATTAATCATTTGAGTTGAATTCTGACTCATACTCAATTTTTGAACCAAGAACATTGTTGCACCATATAGTAACGGTAGAATGAAATAAGGATCATTCACAGATAAATCTTTAATCCATCCAATAAATGGAGCTTGTCTCAAATCAGTCGACTCCATTAATGCCCAGTATAAAGCTATGAAAATAGGCATTTGTATCAATATTGGCAAGCAACCTGCAGCAGGATTAACTTTTTCTGTTTTATACAGATCCATTGTAGCCTTGCGATAATTTTCTGGGTCTTGTTGATAACGATCTCTTATTTCCTTTAATTTTGGTGCTATCAATTTCATTTTAGCCATTGAAGTATATTGAGCTTTAGTTAAAGGATACATACATCCACGAACTAAAATTGTAATTATGATGATTGCAAAACCCCAGTTATGTACAAACGAATAAATGAATTTAAGTATAGTCATTAAAAATTCAGAAATAAACCATAGCCAACCATAATCAAGGGTTCTTCCTAATTTTGGTGCTATATCATCCATTTTTTCCTGATCTTTTGGTCCAACCCATACTTTATTGGATATAGTTAATTTATCATTAGGGTTAATTTTTTGTATTTCACCGTACATTGATAAACGGCTTTCACTGGATTCTGTTATATTATTTGGATTTTCACCTGTACCTCGATTGTAGATACTATTGGTTTCTCCTTTATTACCAATGTAAGCTACAGCAAAATAGTGTTGAATCATACCTATCCAGCCACCTTTTGTAGTAGTTATATGATTTAATTTTTTGTTTTCAGCTAACTCCTCGAGTGAAATTTTTTTATAGTTGGTATCTTCTGAGGAATAAATACCTCCTCTATAAGAACCTGCAATAAAAAGATTCTGATCATTCTGTTTTGGCGGTTCTATGGTTTGAACTATTTCGCCGAATGTCCTAACACTTAATTCTCTATTGGTTTTGTTAGTTATTTCATAACTAATATCAAAATCATATCTTCCGGGATAAAAAACAAATTTTTTAGTAACATTAATGTCCGAGTTTGAAAATTCTAGTGGTATTGTTAATGGATTATCACCAATAAGTCTGTAAATTTTATCTGAAGCAGTATATGTAGGTCGGTTTTCCTTATCTATTCCATCAGAACCTAGTAAGGCAGAAGAGAGGGTATAGGAAAAGTTTTGTTTATTTTGAAGTAATTCAAAAGGACTGCTGTCTTCTGTACTTTTGTTATATTTTGGAAGAGATGCACTTACAACATCACCCCCAACCAAGTCTATGTTGATATCATAAACATCAGTTTTTACGTTAATTGTATTAGATGATGCTTTATTATTAACGACTAAATTAACATTTTCACTTTGATCTACTTTAGAAGATTTTTCTAAATCATGAAGATCGGACTGCCAAGAAAAGAACAACATTATTGCTGTTACTAGTAATACCATGAAGGCAAAATTACGAGTTTGTTCCATTTTTATTATCTTTTATATTTTGTCTTTTAGGTGGAACAGGATCATATCCACACTTACACAGAGGATTACATCTAAGTATACGATATGCACCTAATATGCACCCTTTAAAAAAACCATGAATAATTATGGCTTCCTTCGTGTATTGAGAACATGTTGGATAAAATCTACAACTATTGCCTATGATAGGACTGAGAAATTTCTGATATTGATTTATCAAAAAAACACCTATCCTTTGCAACGGCGATAAATTACCTTCCATAATTTGTTGATTAAATCGTCAAGTTCACCATTAGACAAATCTTTAATATTACCTTTAGCTATGACCACATAATCTAGAGGAGCAATATTAAACTGATTTAACCTAAAATTGTTTCTAATAACCCTTTTAACTTTATTTCTCCAAACCGCAAGCTTTAATACCTTTTTAGGCACAATTAAACCTAAGCGTGGATGATTTAAATTATTGGGTTTTGCGAGAATTGTCAAATTTGGTGATGAAGCCCTAACAGGGTTATCAAAAACGTTATTGAATAATTTAGGAGTTACAATACGTAACTCCCTTGAAAAGTTAAGCTTAACCATTAAACTGTAGTTAAACGAACGCGACCTTTTGCACGACGGCGTGATAAAACTTTACGACCATCAGCTGTAGCCATACGACTACGGAAACCATGGTTACGAACGCGCTTTAAAACAGATGGCTGAAATGTACGTTTCATAATAAACTCCCAAAAAATAAAAAAAATTAAGAGAACCATCAGACAGCAATTTTGCTACCGTTAGGCTGAATAAAAACATAAAGTTTTTACTCACAATCTCCAATTTATACAAGTCAGTAAATTTTAAACGTTTATTGGATCAAGATCAACTGTTTTATTCTTCAGTAGATGTATATTTTTATTATTTTTAACCGGCGTTTTAAGATATAATTCATAAATACACTTTTGTTATTAGCAGGTAATGAGAAAAAGTGTGTTTCCACGTATAAGATATATTCTTAATTCACAATAAATAATCGACAGTTTTGTATTTTTGCTTATAGCTTATAGGTAATAATTTATGAGTTTAGATGTATGGAATGAACTAAAAAACGAATTGCAAAATCGTTTAAGTAGAGCTCAGTATATTCATTGGATTAATCCTATTTCTGCAAAGTTGGATAATAAAAATTTAAATCTATATTGTCCAAACAAAATGATAAAAATTTTTGTAGAGAAAAATTTTATGGGCATTATAAGGGATGTTCTATCTGAGATAGATTCAAGCATTAATGTTATCGTTGATACCAAAGGAACATCTTTTGCTGTGAATAAAACTGTTGATAATGTGAATAAAGTTGATGTAGAACCTGTGGATAAATTCGAAAAAAATAGGATACAGGAACATTCCATAGATGCTGATATAGACCATAATGTAATGGATAAAAATAAATTACGCTCTAAATCAAAATCTGCTCTTGCCTCATCTGGTGTAACTAAGAAAAGAAAATTTGCTAATTATATTCAAACATATGTTGGTGATTCATCAAAACGTTCTGAAAAGATAGAAAAGGATATAGCTGACAACATTAAGATAATGCAGTCGAAAACTTTTAACAATTTCATTACAGGCTCTTCGAACTCTTTAGCTTTTTCTACTGCTAAAGCTGCAGCAGATAATCCTACCAATAAAATTTATAGTCCTATGTACGTAGTAGGACAATCTGGTTTAGGAAAAACTCATTTACTTTGGGCTATGGGTAATGAAATATGTAAAAAATATCCAGAAAAGCGTGTTGTTTATGTATTATCTACAGATTTTAGAGATGATTATGTAAAAATTTTACAAAGTAAATCGAACGATACGCATAAAAAAGTAGCCGAAATGCAAGAATTTTACTCATCATCTGATGTTCTTCTTATCGATGATATTCAATTATTGTCTGGCTCCACAGAGACTTTGAATCAAATTTTCGCTATATTTAATAAAATATTTACAAAACAAAGGTTGATTGCGTTTACTTCGGATGTAATTCCAAATGAATTAAAAAATATTGACTACAGGTTAAAGACACGTTTTGATGGAGGAGCTGTTCTGCATTTGGATCCTCCTGATATTGAACAAAGAATTGCAATAACAATAAGTAAATGTAAAGAATTCAAAATTAAATTAAAAGATAGGGATGCAAGTGATATAGCAACTTATATAGCTCAAAATTGTAGAAATAATGTTAGAGAAATAGAAGGTGCTTTAAAAACTGTAGCATCAGAAATTAATAAGGAAAAATTAGATCCTAATGAAAAGGTATCTTTTGACTTTGTGAAAAATGCATTGAGTAATACTTTCGTGTCTAAAAATAAAAGTATTTCACCAGAAAATATTATTAAAGTTGTTTGTGAGTATTATCATATAACAGAGAAAGACTTAAGGAGCAAAAAACGTCATAGATCTATAGCTACACAGCGATTTATGACTATGTATTTAATACGAGAATATACCAATAAGAGTTTTCCTGAAATTGCATCCATTTTAACTAAACATCACACTACTATTATTCATGGCTGTGAAGAGATTGCAAAAAAGTTAAAGACGGATAAAGATATACAAAATGATTTCAATAATTTGATTCAAATTATTCAATAAAACTATATTTAACATTTAGAGAGAATGAAAATTATGAAGTTTTCCATTACAAAAGATAATTTATTAAAGCCTTTAAACATTGTTTCTAATTTTACTGCTGATGCTATTGCAGTGAAAAAAAATCAAATTTTTAATAATATCTTATTAGATTTGACAGAAGATGGGCTAAAAGTAGTGGCTACGGATGGTAATACAGACATTGTAACTTTCGTTCCCAAAGAAAAAATAGAAACGATAGAACAAACAGGAAAAGTAACATTAAGTGCTAAATATTTAAAATCAATTTGTACTCAGGAATACATTTCTAAAAAGACCAATGCAAATGATAACCTTATAGAGATCAGCTTTGATGAACAGATTGATCAGTTAATTGTAAAAAAGGGAAAGGGTACCTTTACATTTAAAACACTAAATGCGGATGATTTTCCTAAAATACCTTCCTTTGAGCCAAAAATTTCTTTTAAAATTAAAGAAGGCGAGCTTAAGGATATTATCAAAACTACTAAATTTTCAATGGGAAGCGATGATGTTCGCAATATTTTTAATGCAATGTTGTTTGATGTTAAAAATAATTTTTTAAATGTTGTGACGACCGATTCCCATCGTTTATCTTACAATAAATATCAGTTGTTAGATAATGATGTTGCTATTGACGATGCAATGGTAATCATAGCTAAAAAATCCATAGGAGAAATATCTGCACTACTTCAAAATACAAGTAAATTGGTAACTATAAATGTTGCTGAAAAAACATTTTCACTGATTCATGAAGATTTCACGTATAATTCAAAAATTGTTGAAGGAACCTGGCCTAAATATTTAGGATTATTCCCTAATCCTAATGCATATTTAGGAAGTTTTAGGATTGATAAAGACATATTAAAAAGTTTAATCAATAACATTAGTTTTTTGTGCAATGCTGAATCCACAAATTGGGTAACAGTGGTTGTAGAAAAAGGAAAAATTACATTAAAAAATGTTACTAACAGTCATGAATGTGCTGAAGTTACATCGAATGATGTAATATATGATGGTGATTATCATGAAATGACTTTGAATTATAAGTTTTTGAATGATATTTTGAATAATGTATCTTCAAAGGAAGTTATAATTAATATTGCAAAAGCTTCTATCGAGATTGAATTAAGTAACGATGGTAGTGAGTGTGGAGAATTAAAGTTTATTATTATGTTAGTAAAACTTTAGTATTCATAGATACATCATTATAAATACGGAAAAAATTTGATCTAGAGGATAGATCAAATTTTTTTTTGCTGAAGTTAACTCAAAATTTAAAATTTACTGTAATCGATTTTTTGTGCGTTTTTTGATAAAATGAGTAAGTTTAAAAGAACGATAAATAACTTGATTTTGTTTGGATAAGAGAACAAAAAATAAATGTGTTTTTCAAAAATAAAAATACATAATTTTAGAAACTTTACTGATTTAAATTTTGAACCGAGTTCTCGAATAAATGTGATTATAGGAAAGAATGGTTCAGGTAAAAGTTCCTTGATTGAAGCAATTGGGTATTTGTGTAAAGGAAAATCATTTAGAACTAATCACAATGAATCCGTTATAAAAAAAAATGGAGATAGTTTTTCGGTTTTTGGAAGCAAGGAGCCAGATACAAAAATAGGAATTTCTAGAGATTTCGGTGGTAACTTAACTATTCAAATTGATGGAACTCATAATTATAAATTATCAGATTTAGCAAAGATGACACCTGCTCAGATAATTCATCCAAGCGATGCAAATATATTGAGTTCAGGTGGACCTAAGATGAGAAGAACTCTGATCGATTGGGGAACTTTTTATCATAAACGTGATTTTTATAAGGTTTGGCAATCTTTTTCTAAAGTGTTAAAGCAACGGAATTCGTATTTAAAACAAAATCTAAAGTATGATTATATAAAATATTGTGACATTGAATTTGTTAGATATGCTGAGCTGATAAGAAAATTTAGAGATGAATATTTAATTGAGTTACTTCCTTTTGTAGCAGATTTGGTTAGAGTTTTTTTACCGGAATATGAAATCACTTTTGGGATAAGTCATGGGTGGGATAGGAAGAAAGAATTATCTGAAGTCCTAAAAGAGAATTATGAACATGATCGGATAATGCAATGTACTAATTATGGTCCACATAGAGCGGATTTAAAAATTAAGTCAAATGGAATTTTAGTACAGGATTTGTTGTCAAGAGGACAGCAAAAGATGTTGATAACAGCAATAAAATTGGCACAAGGATTGTTTTTAGAGAAAATTCTAAACAATAACTGTATTTTTTTAATTGATGATTTTGCATCAGAATTGGATGAAAGCAAAAGAGAGATATTTAGTAGATATTTGTCGAATATTAAAGGGCAGATTTTTATAACTGCGATTGATATTGATTTGATAAGTTCTTTAAAGAAAGATATAAGTGCTTATTTTGAATTAAAGGATAATTTTATACAAAGGAATCAAAATGACTGAAGAAGTACAAAATAATCAGGAAAATTCATATGGTGCTGACAGCATTAAAGTTTTAAAGGGACTTGATGCAGTAAGAAAAAGACCTGGTATGTACATTGGTGATACGGATGATGGATCTGGTTTGCACCACATGGTGTATGAAGTTATCGACAACTCTATTGATGAAGCATTGGCAGGATTTTGCTCGTTAATTTTAGTTAGAATTCATCGGGATGGATCTGTAAGTATTAAGGATAATGGTAGAGGTATTCCTGTCGATATTCATCCTGAAGAAAAAGTTTCTGCAGCAGAAGTTATTATGACTGTTCTTCATGCTGGTGGTAAGTTTGATTCAAATTCGTATAAAGTTTCAGGCGGATTGCATGGTGTTGGTGTTTCTGTTGTTAATGCGCTTTCTGATAAATTACAATTAACCATTTGGAGGCAGGGGCATGTGTATCAGCAAACTTATGTAAATGGAGGTAAGCCTGTTGCTCCTTTAAAAGTTATAGGTGATTCCGATCAAACTGGTACTGAAATAAGATTTTGGCCTAGTCCTGCTGTTTTCATAGACTATAATGTCCAAGGAAAGAATATCTTTGATTATAATACTCTGATAACAAGAATAAGAGAATTAAGTTTTTTAAATTCAGGAGTGAAAATTGAAGTAATTGATGAAAGAACAGATCCTCCTAAAGATGAAACTTTCCATCATGAAGATGGCATTAAAGGTTTTGTTCAATTCATAAATGAAAATTTGCAAAAAAAGAAAAAAAATGATGACGATGATGGTATTAGCGTTATCAATCCCAAAATATTTTATGTATCAAAGCCGTATGAGCAAACTGGTATAACTGTTGAAATTGCCATGCAGTGGAATACTACCTATGATGAACGAGTTATTTGTTTTACAAATAATATTCCACAAAAAGATGGGGGTACGCACTTATCTGGATTCAGATTAGGCTTAACTAGAACATTGAATGATTACATTGAAATGTTGGCAAGACAAGGTAAGCAAAAATCCAATAGGAAAGAATCAATTGTTACAGAGGGTTCTGATTACAGGGAAGGATTAACTGCTATTGTTTCTGTAAAAGTACCTGATCCTAAATTTTCTTCTCAAACGAAAGATAAATTAGTTAGTTCAGAGGTAAGTTCTGCAGTATCCAAAATTTTAAATGTTGCACTAAAGGAATATTTAGAAGAGAATCCTGAGGCAGCACAAGCTGTAGTGGCCAAAATTATTTGTTCTGCCAAAGCAAGAGAAGCCGCCAAAAGAGCAAGAGAAAGTGTTCATAAAAGTATAGGTAGTACAGGTCTTTCTGCTCCTATTAAGTTGGCACAATGCAATGATAAAGAACCGTCACATTGTGAATTATTTATAGTTGAGGGTGATTCTGCAGGCGGTTCGGCAAAAAAAGGAAGAAACAGGGATACTCAAGCTATTTTGCCATTGAGAGGAAAAATTTTGAATGTTGAGAAAGCATCTTTGGAAAAAATGTTAAATTCTCAAGAAATAACTAATCTTATATCTGCATTAAATTTGAGAGTAAAAGATACTAAAGCTGCTACAGATGATGAAAATGGAAGTTGTTTATATAATTTAGAGAAATTAAGATATCATAAAATTATAATAATGACCGATGCCGATGTGGATGGTGCTCACATTTCAGTACTACTATTAACCTTTTTATTTAGACAAATTCCTGAATTATTTGAAAAGGGATATGTATATATCGCACAACCTCCGCTGTACAAAATTTCGATGAAAGGAAAATCTAAAAACGCAAAAAATAATTTTTACGTGAGAGACGATCAGGATCGTGATGATAAATTAATATCTATTGCTGTAGAAAAAGCAAATTTCTACACTAATAATGCAGCTGCACCGATAAATAGTACCAATTTATACGTGCTTATGCAGAATTATATACGTACTCAAAATTCAATGAGGCGCCTGACATCAAATCTTAAGTTTCCAGAAAAAATTATTAACAATTTGTTGTTTGTTAGACCGTTACTCACATCAATGTTTAGTGATAGAAATTTGATTCAAGAATGGATCAATGACTTTGCTAAGTTATATGAAAATTCAAGTGATTATATTACTTTGTTTGATTTTGATATTATTGAAAGAATTGATGCAAACACAAAGGAAACAAAGTTTTATCCAAGAGTTTCTGTAACAGATCATGGAGTATTATCTCATTATGTTCTTGATGAAAATTTAGTGGAAAATTATTTGTATAATTACGATTCAGAACAAACAAATAGAAAAATTTATTCAGTTGTAAAGGAATATAATGAAATTAGTGAATTAATAGATGATGAAACTGCCTATTTACAGATAGGAGATGCTGCACCAATTTCAATATCTCATTTTTCACAGGTTGTCGATATTCTAATGAAACGGGCTAGAGATTCTGTTGAAATACAGCGTTACAAAGGTTTGGGTGAAATGAATGATGATCAATTGTTTGATACGACAATGGATCCAGAAAATCGTGTATTGAAACAGGTTTCTATTAAAGATGCTTTAGATGCAAGTACATGGTTTGCTAATTTAATGGGAGATGATGTTACATACAGAAAACAGTTCATCACAGAAAATGCTCTAGAAGCAAATTTAGATTATTAAATCTGTATATTTAGAGTTAGTTTGTTTTAAAACTAGAGACATAAGTTATGGTCTCTAGTTTTTTGTTAGTGTAAATTTTTAATTTTCAATTATTCAAAATAAAACAAAGGGAAAGTATTTAATTTTGTTATACTTTCCCTTTGTTATTATATGATTCATTTATTTATTATTTATACCAAATGCTGTCACTCTGTTTCTTCCGTGTTCTTTAGAGTAATAGAGACAATTATCAGTATTTACAAGCCAATCTTGAGCTGATTCTATACTGTGCGTTAGCTGGCATAAACCCACACTTAACGTGAAATTTATTACTAAATCTTCATAATAAACGGTATGAGCCTCCACAGCTTTTCGTACTCTTTCAGCTACCATCATCGATTTTTCAATATCTGAATCTAATAATATAACCGCAAATTCTTCACCGCCGTATCGTCCAGCCACGTCAGTTGCTCTTAATTGAGATTTTAATATTTTAGATAAAGTTCTTAAAACTTCGTCTCCTGCAGGGTGACCATAGGTATCATTTACTTTCTTAAAGAAATCAATATCCATCATCATTAATGTGACATTGATAGATTTTCTTTTGAATCGATTATATTCTTGCGCCAAACACTCCTGCCAGTATGCTCTATTGTATAATTTAGTTAGTCCGTCAGTTATTGAAAGTGTTCTGAGTTTTTCATTTGCGTCCTGCAAACCTAATTGGTTGGTTGCACTTTCAGTAACATCATAAATAATTATGCATACATGAGATATTGTTCCATGGATTGAGCGTAAAGGCATGACCGTTATGTTTTGGTACATGATAGAACTTAAGCCTGTAAAAGGTCTCGCAGATGTAAATTTGAATAAATACGGTTTCTGCTCCCAACTGTTAAATACTGGACCTTGTAAAGCTACAGCATCCTCTACTTTTCTTTTTAACCAACTTTGTGGCAATTCAGGAAATTCTTCAAATATATTATGATTGTTGATCACAACACCATGAATTCCACTAAAGTTTTCCATGAATCCGTTCCACAACTGAATGTTGTAATTTTTATCCAATACAACCAATCCTACATCCAAGGATTGTAGAATATCCATTAACCAATGGAAATCTTCTAATTCAACTGCACCTTCTTGTACAAAAGTATCCATGTTTTATCCCTAAAAATTTTATATATAACTAAGGCGTTTCTGTAAAGATTCAATAGAAGCCTCTGAAATTAAAATTATTATCTTACAATTAATTTTATGATCAGGAATTGTATATGTTAATTGTACGTTTAATATTTGTTTGTCTATCAATTCTGGAGAAACTAATTGCACTTTATCGTTTAATCTTACAATTGCAGGGTGAGCTCTGCTGAATTGAGATCCAAGTAGTTCGCCAATCCCGGACATCAATGTTGTTATGATTAAATTACTTAACTCGATCATAGTTCCTTTTCTGCTTGATGATGTATCATTTTCGTCTACTAATATATGCAGAAGGTTATCTATATCCTCCTCGGTATAATATACCATAACTTCACCGTTCATTTGAGAACCAGTAAATCCTGAACTGATTAGTAGATTTACATTATCTTGCAACATAAAGTACAAGTCATTGTATAACTCTTTTCCTGTTTTATTTGTGACTTTTGGTACAGGCAAATTAATAAAAAGATTAATCAGATCTGCCATTTGTTTGGCAGCTTGTCCCATTGCTATATTTACAACTTCCTGTAACTTTTCCTGGTATGAAAAATCTAAAGGATTATCAGAAATGTCAGCAATTTCTTCTTCTTTGTCATCAACGGAGTTAACAATGTCCGCAAGACCAAAATTTTTTAGAACATTGTTTAATTCAGAAATGTTAAGAGGTTTTTGAATAAAGGCCAATGCTCCAAGTGCCATAATTCGTTTTTTTGCAGATTCTTGGACATCACCGGTAATAACAATAACTAATACGTCAAGATTTTGTTTTTGAATAGTTTCTAGAACTTGATAACCATCCATATTAGGCATGTTTAAGTCTAAAAACATTAATTCACCGTAACCACTTTTTATCAATTCCAGAGCTTCTACTCCGTCAGATGCTTCTTTATAGTTTGTCTTCAATTCTTTTGGAAGACTTTTTATAAGTTGTGATCTAGCAAATCTTGAATCATCACAAATAATTACTGATAAACTCATATTATCCCGTTTTTTACTTAATACAATACTCTTATTATAATCCTAATATTCTATGATTTTATTGAAAAAAAAAACACAAAAATTTGTTCAAATATTCTCAATATGTACGTTAGATCAAATCTTAATCAGGGCCTACGCATGACCATCAGATTTATCTCTCAACTCTTCTGCTGCTTTTTTGAAAAATTTGTAATTGGTCGGAAATGATTTTTTATCCCCTTTTTTCA
>Ga0326514_10000223_pt1 | contig 36932 bp, 54 predicted proteins | sample 3_2548_0518_D_FD_203653 | JGI IMG/M metagenome (GOLD analysis project Ga0326514, IMG submission 203653) | Bovine rumen microbial communities from UC Davis, California, United States - 3_2548_0518 | ecosystem: Host-associated > Mammals > Digestive system > Stomach > Rumen | place: USA... | reverse complement strand
CGTGAACTTATTATACAGATTAGAGTTATTCGTTACTTTATGTCTTGATTCGTCAATTCCCGGACAGAATGGATACGTGTCTCCGATAAGTTTAAACGCATTCTTGAAATTGTTTTTATAAACGTATGCTTTACCACCGGAGGGTTCTAAAGTTTCTTCCATCACGAATACATCTTTGTATTCGAACTCGTAATCTCGTGGAATCTCGTTAGTAACGTAGAGAGTTCTCTTCGGAAACGTATATGCGTTATCTGTATAAATAGTTTCTTTACTTGAGAATTTAATAGTTGTCTTCTTCGTTGAATAATCTACTAACAGAACGTTACCGGTATCGAACACGAACATAATATCGTTATCTTCTATAACAACATCAACGATTTCGAGATTAACTACACTTAGATGTTGTCCGGAAGAATGAGGTGTCCGGTCAGAGATAACGTGGATAACCGGATACTGAAGTTTTTCTTCTATTGTTCTAATTGCTCGTTCACGAACTACGTTATTTGTCGTAATACCCTCTGGAAGTTCTCCGAAGAAAATCGAAGTCGTTCCGATCTGTAGTTTAATCGTTTTAACGTTATAAGTAAACTTTAACCCGTAGTAATCTTCTAAGACAAATCTTGCTAACGTGTCATAGATAAAACACCACCCGCAAGGATGTGCCATCGGCATATTAAACTTACTGAATATTGTCTTGTGTAACTCTCCTTCGTATTGTAAGAAAAAAGGATTCTCTGAGTTTAACTCAAGATTGTTGTCAATATAACCAGTCTCTAGATATCTCGAAAACTGGTACATATATCTAATCGCTTGCTCAGTTCCTGAACTCGTCTGGAAGTATCTAAATGCGTTAAGATACTCTGAATTAACGGTGTTATAAGGTTCTTTTAAAAGATTTGACTCCGTTAAGTTTCTAAGTTTTATCTTATCGAAGATTTCAAAGTCTTTATATAAAGTACCTAAGAGTCTAAACATAACAGAGAGATAGGTATAAAACAATCCAAGTTTTAGATTCTCTTTAGCATCTTCGATATACTTGAGTTGTTCTATTTCTTCGGGATCTAACTGAACGATATTTCCAAGTTCATCTTTGGTAATCCATTCCGTGTTATCTACATCGAAGATCTTGTTTATCCGATAACTTATAATACTGTTTCTTTGTAACATCTCGGAGAACACGCTAACGGATTTTTCGATTAACGGGATTCGTTTAATGTTATCAGGAATAATAGAGTTAAGAGTTACTTTCAGGTCCATTTCTATTCCTCAGCAGCATTTATAAACTTAACGTTTCTAAGTCTTGGAATAACGTTTTTCTGAACTTTGAAATTCTGAGTCTTGTAGTTAACGTTTAAGAATATCTCTTGTCTAAACAAGTCCGCAGTTAACGGAGTATAGAGATACATTCCTTCGTTATATCTTCTAATAACCGGGCCCGTGTAAGTTTCTACTCCGTCACCTTCGGAGAGTTTATAACCTTCCGTAGTAAGATAATGCCCGTTACCTAATCCAGTTTCTACGTTAGGGAATTGCTGCATCCAAGAGTCCCAGCGTTCAGGGTCTTCTTCCTTAACTTCTTTGAAAGATTTTCCTTTTAAGAGTTCATCTCTTAACGCTTTAGAAACTGGGTTAAGAACGTATCCTTCTTCATCTGAAGAATAATCGAAGAAATATTTGTAGTCTTCCAGTTCTTCTCCGGTTGGTTCTAGGCACGTTAGATATTGTCTGTCAATCGTGTATAAATAGGATCTAGGATCAGAGTACGTTATCTCATTATACATCGTGTCGTCTTCGATTTCACTTTCGTGAGTCTTCCACTGCTCGAAGACTTTCTGCGGTAAAACATCGTACGCAGAAGAACCTTTCATCGCTTCGTCTGCAATATCAAATCCACAGTACTCTCCGTTAATGAATAAGTGAACTAATATTCGTTTCTCAAATCCGTTAAACAGATAATAGAATCCACAGGTTCGTTCAAATCTTATTTCAACGAAGTCGTTTACTCTAAATCTTTCGGATGTACTTAGAACCTCACGATTAGTATCGTTATAGGTAAAATTCTCCGTGAAGGACTTCTTGTTATCGTAGATAGTTTGTAAACGTTCACGTTCTTCGTCAGTTAACTCGTCAGAGATTCTAATGTAATCTTTAAGATCCTTAATATCTCCATCGCAATAGACTTTTTCTAAGAGTTTATAGTTCTCCGATAACGTGTTAGGATATTGATTAAACTTATCTATAGTCTCTCCGGTATCGGGATTAACGTAGTTTCTATATACAAGAACTTGAATGTTCTTAAACGAAAGGTCTTTAGTACAATCGGGAGCAAGTTTAAATCCAAGTTTAAAACTTCCAACGTTAGACCTCTTTATCTTGTAACTATACTGCATTCTAATCTTTACGGGAGCAATAAACATCTTCGTGTATCTAGTCGGTTGTCCGAGATCTTTCTTTATTAACTGGTCTGCTTCGATATAACTCCAGTCAGTATAAAGATCTCCGGAAACTAACGTGTATTCTTCAGGTTCTTCATCGTTAGGAACTTCGGGTTCTTCGAACCAAAATCTAATGAAATCGTTAGTATCTATACTAGGAAGTTTTGTGTAATCGAGATAGTTATCTTTAAAGTAGTTCTCGAATGGAACTGCTAACGGAATATAGATATCTTTATACTTCCTGTTCCAGTTTTCCGTACATAGCGTTCTTTCGTTTAAACATATCTTAGTTTTTAGATTACACTCGATACCGCAACGATCTGAAACAGTGTAATCTAATCGTTTAACGATGTTATTATGGAAATACTCAGATTCGAAACGTTCCAGTTTAAGGTCTTCTCCGCAGAAACAGTTTTCTAGTACGTTAAACAGCGTAGGATGTATATCTTCACTAGAACGAGAAGTATTATATTGTAATAAACGAATCTCGTAGAAGAAGTCTAGATATAACGGATGTCGATGGTGAAACGAGAGACTTAACGGACTCTTCGTTTTGTGCTCTTCAAAAACCTCGACAATAGACTTTCCTGTTAAATAGAGTTTATCGTAGTACTCATTTCTAACGCTTGTCTGTTTAAAGAACAGTGTTTTATTCGGAATCTTCGTGTATAATCTAACGTATTCATCTTTGTTATCTTCGTTACTAAGATTAGAACCGTTTTTAGGATTATAAGGCATCGCAAAGGAGAACCAGATATGTCCCGGTGCTCTTGGAAACTCTTCCTCACCTCCCCAAACTGAACTGTCTCTTACTCCAGTACACTTGTTACTTGCACTTTGATAGTCCTTGTTCGTTATTAACCTTCTTGCACTGTTATAAACTTTAGGAGCATTTATACGAATACTTTCGTTAGATTCTTCAGAGGTTCCTGGTCTTAGAAGATCCATCTTTAACGTAGCACCTGCAAGAACGTTTATCCACCCGTTTGTATCACGAAATTCTATAGAACCATCTAGATTAGTTAACGTTCCTGTTTCTTCTGCGGAACCATCTTTACCACTTGATATTAAAAGAGTAAATTCAACAACTGAATCATCAGGAATTCCTAATCCCATTCCACCGTACTGAAAGTAAACTCTAGGAGTATTCATCTCTATATCATCTAATCTTAAGAACTTTTCTGATAAGAACTCGTTTCCGTTTACTTCGAAGAAGTAATCTTCTGTCCGTTTAAATTCTTTCTGTTGACGTTCTCCACTATCGTCAAAGTAAGAAACGTAGCACTGGATTCCATCTTCTTCTACATCGTTATACGGAATATCTATGTACTGAGTAACGACAGTATCGCCGTTATCGTTAATAACTCTTAACGTCCGTTGTAATGAACTTAAGTCATCTTTTGCAAAGATAACGTTTCCTTCGATAACTTCGAAGGTTTTATCGGACTTACTAAAAGTATCTTTAGCACTATCGTAAGCAGTTTTCAAAACATATCCAGGAAACGTTAGAAGAACTTCGTGGTCTTTTATATAGTAATAATAAGCACCGTCTATTATATTACTAAAGTCAACTTTAGATTCTCCGGAAGGTTCGGAGTAAATCAGGTCTGGATTAAGTTCAGAATTGTCTATCACGATAGAACCTAGATCTATGTAGATTCCATCTCCACTACAATCCCAAAGGTAATATTTTTTACCGTTAGATTTTACATAACTATACCTAGGGATTTTTAAAGTTCCGTAACCGATAAACTTCTCTAATAACGTTAACGTTACCTTGTATTTGTACGAGAGTTTATGTTGAGGTTCATATCCAAGAACTCTTGCATCTTGAAGAACGTTTTTACGTTTAGTTGCATAAGGCAATAACGTTTCGTTAATATTAAAGGCAGTGTTCGTGTTTAGCGCAGCGATCATATACGCCATTATCGCAGATAACTGAGCGGTGTTAGAACCTTCTGAAACGTCAAAACCTGTTCTTTCAAAGATCGTTTTAGCGTTCTTGTATAAGTCATCGAAATTAAACGGTATAGTTTGAATCATTTTAAATCCTACTGAAGTAAATCTATGTTAATACTTCCCGTTAAGGAACTATCTATAAATCGGAATATTATCTTAATATCTATAGTGTTTTCTTTCTGAGTTATGTTTAGACCTAGAAACTTTACTCGCTGCTCCCATTTTACTAACGCTTCGTAAACAACTCTTGTTACTAAGATTCTTGTACTATCATCGTTATGTTCGAAGGGAACCTCTAGGAGTCTTGAACCGAAGTCAGGTTTTCCAGGCATCGTTCCTATCGGAGTAAGAAGAATGTTTCTTATGGAGTTCTTTATCGCTTCTTCATCGAAGACTGTTTTATCCGGAGTAACGAAGTCTTCGTAAAGTTTTTCGGTGGAGTTAAACGTCATTTTAAAACCCTTTTAGGGTATTTATAACGGTTTGTAATGTTTTATAACGGAAGTTATAGAAACGATTATAGAGTGTTTTAAACGTCTTTTAAACGTTTGATAGTCTTGAACTTTTTGATTGTCGCTGAGACACTTTTAGAGGTATAATCTATAAAGACAATTCTTCCATCTTCGTAGATTACGTTAGCGATTTTAAAGAAACCTAGATGGGCATCTTTAAGACATAGATAGTTTTTACGTTTGTAGGAGAACTTCTTTAGAATAATCATAAGGGTTTTAAGAGTATTTATCATTTCTCTCTTCGAAGAGACTTCTATAAACCCTTTACGATTATTTATACTTAGATTTTAACGAGATACAGTTATCGGAGTCAACTAGAATAATGAAGTTAGAATCTACTGTAAAGACCTCGAATCCGAAGTCTTTTAAACAAGAAGTAAACACGGTTTCTGAGATGTCTTTACAAGCGTCAAGAAGAACGCACCCGTCTTTAAGACAGATGTATCCAAAACGTGTAAGAAACATAACTAACTCAGAAACCATATACTTTTTATATGTATTTATAACTCTAAGTCTTTTATCGAGACTATAAACCTGATAACATCTGGATTCTTAGCGGGTTTAACGAAGTTAACGTAATCGAAACTAAGACTCCGATAAAGATTTATCTGAAGGGAATCCTCCCCAGTTTCGATATTGAGTTTTCTAGGTTTACCGTCAACTACTAGATAATAAGACCCGTATGAGGACTCTAGAACTTCTCCTCTATTAAGTCTTTCAAGAGTTTCTTCTTCGGAGAGTTTCTCGAAACCTCGTTTAGTAAACGTAATCTCGTTAAGTTCCGCGCCAAGTTCAAACATCTTCTTACGATGTTCGTCAATCTGATTTAGGATTTCAGTTTCTCTATCCATATTTTACTCCATAGTTTTAAAACATTGTAAACATCTTTTCTGAAGAATTCTAGAGATTTCTCTCAATTCTGTGATGTAGTTCACAAAAATAAGTTTAAAAAGACTTTTAAACCTCGAAAAAATAATTTATAATTTTATTGAGTAAGATACACTCGTAAAAACTAATAACAAAGGAGATCTAAAAATGTTTAATCAGTTAATCGTTGCACTTGCAAATATCGGTTATGTTATTATCAGAGGTTCTAACGTAGAACTTTCTATTGACGGTCGTTTAGTCGTTTTAGATGAGTTCTTCGATAACTTGTTCACTACAATAGAACAACTGGACTTCAATATAACACCTATTATAACAGATTTAGAAGGAGATTCATTCAAACTGACTAACAACGATAACGAGTTTATATTAAATGTTATCTATTGTTAGTTCTTAAAGTACAAACAGATTTTTAAAATCGTTTTACTTTAGCTGATACAATCAAAAGTACCCTCAACAAAGAGGGTACTTTAAATCGTTTATAACGTTAACTATTAACCGTAAGTAGCGGCAAGTCTTGCTGCTTCAGCGGGATCCGGTTCTGACCTTAACCAGTCTATAAACGTTGATGCTGTTCTTACTGAAATATAATCAGGATCATCTTGTTTCTCAAGGAAACTTATGATTGTCTCAATCTGCTTAGGAGGCAACTTCATTGCCATTAAAACAGTCTGAATTCTCTTTATTTTACCTTGTAACGTAAACGTTATGTCGAATCTAGCACCTCTGGTAAGAAGAGCATTATCAATCTTAGTTAACGGAAGGTTAGAGATGAAAATCATCTTTCCAGTGAAGTAGAATCTTGACGGCATCCAAACACCGGTAATCTCTTTGTCTTCGTCAAAGTCACCGGAACCGAAGACATTTTCTTTCTTACCAAATCTCTTACCAAACGCAAACGGAACACCCTCTTGTCCGTGCCAGTAGTCAACATCTGCACAGTACTGCTCTACTTCTTTCTTGGACATATCAGTCATTCGTTTAGTTCCAGTGTTGTAGGTCATCTGACCGTCACCGGAAGTATCAAGAGCAGGTTTCAGCATAGTAACGATCTCATCGTTAGTAACGATGTTATCTGCTTCATCGAAACAGATTATCTTATCTCTTGAGTCAAAAACCTCTTGGAAGAACTGTAACGTGGTAAACTTACCTGCGGGAATATAAACCCAGTACTTGTTAGGAGAATCTCCGAAGACTTCTTCAAGTGTATGTTTAACTTCGTACGTCTTTCCGAGTCCGCCCATACCACAAACGGTCATTAGTTTACGTCTCTGATTAGAGAAGTTTCTCGTTGCCTTAATCAAGTCAGGGAAGATAACGTCAGGATCAGCGTACTTAACTTTATCTACTGCCTTCACTACCTTTTGGATTCTCTCTTCAGTAGTGTTCTTTTCGGGTTTGCCTGCGGAAACCTTCGCAACGTACTCTCTCCACTCGTCTTCAAGACCTTGGTCTGCAATCGTGTTCTCAAAACCACTTCTTGTTACTGAACGATAACCAGCGGTGATGCCTTTGCCTGCAAGGAAGTCCTTACGCATCTTGTTATCACCCATCTTGAAGAGGTCGTCTTCTGCTTCGTTCATAGCACCCAAGTCTGCACCAGTGTACTCACCGTAACGACCTGAAGTGATAATATCGGAAAGTCTCTTCCAGATCTGAATAACGTTTACTTCTCTTGTGAAGGTACAAGTAGTAGTCGGATACTCAAGGTCAACGTTACCCGGTTCCCAGTAGTCGATAGAGCTAAGAACAACGGACTTAGAGTTAGCAAACCCGTTCAGAACGTTACTAAAGTTAAATCTAAACATATTACCGGTAACGTTTGCCATACGAACACCGGAACCTTCTTCACCGTTTCTCTTAAAGTCTTCCTCACACCAGACCTTCAGTGGAGTACTGAGACCCTTAGAGAACAGTGAACCGTAAAGATTACAGACCTTTAGAAGATCTTCAGTTCTAAATGACGCTTCGTTTAAACGTCTTATGTAGTCTTTGAATTTTTTCATTGGAATCCTCTTTTTGTTTGTATTTATATTCTAGATAATCTCATCAACAATTCCATTACTAAGAGATTCTTCGGAATCTAACCAGTAATCGTGATGTGTAAGGTCTCTTAACTCTTCTAACGAGAAGTTAGTTTTATCTGCGATGATGTTTAGACAAACATCGTTTAACTTCGATAAGTGTTCGAAATCTACTTTAGCATCGTGTACGTTCATTAGTCCGTTGAAAGAACTCGCTGTATGTAAAAGAACTTGACAGTTCTTCGTGCACTTTCTTACTCCAGTCCCGGAGACAAGTAAGACAGCACCCATACTCGCACACATTCCAAGTCCAACAGTGTTAACCTTTGAACTAATAGCGTTAATAGTATCTACGATTGCTAAACCATCTGAAACTGAACCACCCGAAGAGTTAATGTAGAAGTTAATATCAGAATTATCTACTGAGTCGAGATAAAGTAACTGCGTGATTATTTCTTTAGAACATTCAGGTGTTACTTCTCCGGTAAAATAGATGATTCTGTTCTGAAACAGTTTTGTATCTACGTCAAAGGTGTGAACGTTCTTTCCGATCTTTTCAACGATTACAGGATTAAACATACTTTCTCCGTTATTTAACTTTAAGTTTAAAACTGAACTTATCTAATATACTCAACGTATATTTTACCATCTTTTACAGAGAATGTAAACTGTTTTAGGATCTCTTCTAACGGAAGTTTTAACGGATCAACGTATAAAGAGATCTCAAATCCTCTAGATAACGGAACTGATTTTTTTATCTTAATCCCGTAAGATCTAAGAACAGTACACGGATCCGGAATCTCCTCTAAGACTAATCGTTTCTTAGACGGTTCAATAGTTTTAACGGAGTTTAGAATGTACTCTTTAAACATATTTTAATTAGTAACTGTAAAATACATCAACAACGGATTATCGTCAGTGTGTAATGGAGAAATCGTTATTGCGTATCTGTTATAGATGAAGTAACCGCTTTGACCAGTTTGGTAGTCAAAAGTCTTCATTATCTCATCTGTATAAGGACTAAACACAGCACATCCGTTACCGATTCCCTGTTTATCCATCAATCCCACGTAGATGTTTGTATCTGTACTGTCAGGGTTCACGAACCAATCTGTTAAACCTGAACTTCCGATAAACAACGTTTCTATATCAGCGTAGTCTGAGTTATTCATATCAGCAAACAACGACATCAACGAAGCACCAAAACGATAAGGCATAACGACAAACGCATTATAAGTTCTACGGTTCTTAGAGTTCATCTGTAACACGCAGTCTTGAACCTTCATAGAAATCTCTCTCCAACAAGCGTCAGGGATCTTAGGATCAGTTAACGTTATAGAGCCTCCAGAGACTGCGTGGTCTTTCAAGAACTGAATTGTCCGCTGATTCTCTTCTTGGTTAGCGATACCACGAAGGTACTTCGCAACCATCTTAAGACCATCTTCTCCGTACTGTTTTATAATATCTTGTAACGACTCGAAAGTAATCGTTGTCCGTTTAGCAGGAGACTCGAAGACTTCAACTTCGTTACGGACTATTTCAATTCCGGAGTTGTCTGCTTTTGTACGAACATTAAAGAGAGCGGCAGTAGGTCCGTGGATAGGAGTAACAGTAAAGATAACTCTTCCTAGACTTGGAAGAGAGGCCTGTTGGTACAGACCGTTAATGGATAGGTTTTCGTCAGTGGTCGCAATATTAGGTGCCCACTGATCTTCGTTTAGATTACGCATAAAAATACCCTCTGAGTTTGTATTCAAAGAGTATTTATACTGTGTTATAGTTCTATAACGCCTTCGAAGTTATCACTGAGAATAATAGTGTACTCGTTTGCGAGAATAGCGTAGAAGTGTTCGGTATCACAATCATTTTTTTCTTTAAAGATATTAAGAATCTCTTCGGAGGTGTATTCACGGTCTTCGAGTAATCCAAAGAAATCAGCGAACTTGTTTAGAGCTTCGTTAAAGTTATCTCCGTTAACACGAAGAATCTTAATATTGTAACCCTCTGTAGTGTATATTAAAGAAACCATTTAACTCTCCAAAACAAATCCAGGTAACTGTTTAATTGCACGAATCGTACTAATGCTGTATGACGTTAGTTTTATATCTTCTTCAAGAATCTCAGAAACGTCTTTAACGCTGAACGATACTTCTACGTTAAACTTCGTTAAGACATCTTTAAGATTTCCGAGACGTTTATAATCGACTACGATAAACGAGTAAGGAGTCGTTGACACCGAAAATCCTAATCGGATTAGTTCAGTCTTTAACTCCAAGGACTTCGAGAAAACCTCAACGATCTCGAAGTCTTTGTATCGCTCTAGAAGTTTACTCGCCATCTTCGTTCTTGTCTACTTCCCACTCGGACACGATGAACTTCAAGACCAAAACGTCTTCATAGTACGATGCCTCGAATCCACCGGTTGCAATCACCTTGTACTTCTCGGAGTTCTCAATAACGTCCTTCAGAAGTCGTTTTGCCTCAGCCTTCAGAGAATCAACGTTAGGAACCTTGTCTCCGCAAGCGTGCCAGGTCCAGTTAAGAGTCTCCATTACCTTGTGAACAGTCTCGAAGTCAAAGTGCTTCATAACGTTCTTGATCATCTTTTTCTTTTTCATCTCATAACTCCTATCTTTTTCATCTTCGAAGTCTCTTAAATCGTTTCAAACGGAATATTCTCTAACTTTGACTCCTGGAGTTCCTTGTAGAACTTGCAAGAACCTCTGCAACTGCAATAATCACAACTCCACGAACACTTGTGCTCTTCGTTTGGATTACCTTCGTACTTGGTAATCTCGATAACGTTCTTCAAAATCTTCTTAAGAATTTCGTTAACGTAAGTTCTCTTAACGGTTACTGCATTCTCACAGTTATGTTCTACGTACAAGTACGAGATGTTTACTTCGTTATATTCCGGGTGCTTAAGGAACAACCAGGCAGCGTAGTACATTAACTGCATCCAGTCCTGGTCCTTGAAAGACTTCTTACGACCAGTCTTGTAGTCTAAAATGGTATTGTCGTTCAGAACATCTATAATTCCGTGGAAGAACGCTTCTGAGTCTTTGAACTCGCACGGGACTATCTGTCCGTTAACGATCTTCAAACCGATTCTAACTTCTTTCTCTGCGTTAACTATGGTCTTGAAGTACTTCTTTCCAACTTCACTGTTAAAGAATCTTGAGACAACGTTATCGGCTCCAGTGTCGGAGACAGTGAAGGTCTCAAACATCTTGTGTACGTTAGAACCCTTCTTGAAGAACTCGAAGTGCTCCTGTTCAACCTTCTCGATGTATTGAAGTCTGTACTTGTACTTGCACTGCTTGAAACACTGGATCTTGGATACTGAAAAGACCATCTTAAACCCTCTTTGCTTTGCCGGTAACGTCGTTTGCAACTCTGAGGACGATTGCAATCTGGACCATTATTAAGGTTGCTACCATTACGAATCCCATCTTGCACCTCCCTTACTTTTCTCTTCAAGTCTTCAACTTCGTTGTTTTGTTCCTTTGTATGCCTACATTATATAGTATCTTAAGGTCAGTGTCAAGTGATTTCTTAACTTTAAGTATAAATTGTGATGTAGTTCACACTCTACAGGAACAACTGATCGAACCGTTCGAACTCAACTCGCATCACGAGCATTCCGTGGATAGTAATCTCAACCGTGTATAACGCTCCGTTGTACTTGATTTCGTACTCGTAACCGTTAACTTCTAGTTTTGCACTTTCACCTGGTGGTACTAGTCTTGTGAGTTTTTCTATCACTTCTATGTGCTTGTTCATTTTGAACCTCCTTCTATCCTCATTTATATTATACAATATTTACATCTAGAAATCAATCCTTTTCCTTAAGAAAACTTTGATTTACATCAAAGAATTGAGTTAAACCTCTTGACATCGTGGACTGATAAATACTCCAAAAGGGAGCAAGTATGTTTTGCACACTAGAACAATATTTTGAACAATACAGAGTAAGAAACGACCAACCACCGTCAGAGACGGTTCTAAACAGAGGTCCGTTCAGATTAAAACGTGAAATCCGTGAACTCAAATCGCTATCTGACGTAGTAATCGGTAACGACCTAGAAACGTGGAATCCTAACAAGTTCTACGAACAGGACGAGTACGTTCAGTATAACGGTAAAGTCTACAAGTCAAGAATTGACGGAAACAACGATAAGACACCGGGAGTCGCAAACGACTGGGAACTTATTCATATTGTATCGTTAAGAGAACTTTTAGAACGAGTAGAAGCACTAGAGGCTAAAGTTCAGTAATGAAAAATCTCCACGATGCTGTTTCTGAAATTCAAAACAAGAACTGGACGTTTACTAACAACTTCAGCGTTCAGTTACTCTTCGGAGAGAATGCGTTATCTCAGAAATGCGGTCTTAACGGATTAGATATTAATCTGTATATAAAGGACTGTAATATTCCGCAACTAGGAACTTCAACGATTATCGAGAAGTTTATTCTTGAAAGACCTAGAATTGCGATGGGTGTCTGGGAACCAACTGTTTTTCAGTTTAAGTTCAGAGACTTCGATAATCTTGACTTATATAAACGATTCGTTGCCTACGTTGCCGGAGAGAGATATGCGTATTTTGATGATTATAAGTTTCAAGTTAAACTTATAAAACTTGGTGACCACAGTAACGACCAGTCAGAAAAACACGTTTTAACGTTAGATAATTGTTATATGACAACAGTATCGCAGATAACGTTATCAAACGATAATGAAGCTCAGATACTGGAGTTTGAAGTTCAGATTAAGTCAGCATCGTTAGAATCCGTAGAAGGTCTTATCTCGAGTAAAACTAAAAATTCTTTTGGAACGAAATCTGAAAATTCTAAACAAGAATCTAAGAGTTCTAAACAAGAAGTAAAGAAACCCGATGTTACACCGGCAAGACCTCCTTCACACATCCCAGGTTATTAAGGATAAACTATGACAGAATACATCAAAACAACTATTTCGGGAATCGAAATCGAATACAGAAAATGGAAAGTAAAGGACAAGCTAGAACTTGACAAAGTCGACTCGGACACGTCACTAACTCAGTTAGATCGTCAGCTAAAGAAACGTGAAATCTTCGTTTATAACTGTATGAAAGAACGTAAACAACTCGATATCGAACAGTATAACTATCTACTATCGTTAATACGAGACTATAGTTTACACAATAAGATTGAGTTCTCGTTAGAGTGTTCGAAGTGCAAAGCACAATTCCATAGACAGTTTAGTACTCCGGAGATTATCACGTTCAGAGATTCCGAGTACAAGGAAATAAAAGTTTCCGATAAAACTTTTAAACTCGGAAACGTTACTAACGAGAACTACGATAGAGATATCTTGAATAGTTTCTCTAACGCAGAAAGATTTATCGTTGATTTTGCTTATCACGTTCAAGAGGTTAACGGAGAAACGTTAGACGTTAAAGACGTTATAGATATCTTAACAGATTTAGATGTTGACGATTATCAAACGTTATTCACGGAGTATGATTCTCAGAAATCTCTTTGCGATTTCTCGAAGGGTATAACGTGTCCGGAATGCGGTAATATCGAGATTTACCAGTTCGATAATCTTACTTCGTTCTTTCCGAGTTCGTGGAATGTTTAAATGAAACATAAAGTCCGTTTAGGTTCTCACGTTATCTATATTAACACATATACAACGGAGCTCGAGTTAAACGTTCTCGAAGAAATCTGGTGCGAGTCTTCGGACACTCAAGATAAATCTGACGAACACTTTGAAACGTTAGTAATAGATTTCCTACAACATCTAACAGACTTTAACGTTCTAACGTTATCGAAGATAGAACGAGTACTTTTAGTTTGGAAAATAAGAGCACTAACAATCGGAGATGAGATAAGTATAGTCTTCAAGTGTCCTGAGTGTAAACGTGTCTCGCAGAATATTATCTCCGTAGATAGTCTTTGTCTATACGGAGATTTAGTATCTAGAAACACGTTCACGAGTAATCTAATATCACGAGAATCTCTAAATAACTTAAGAATAGAAGATCTTGATATAGAAGACTTAGATATCGAAGACTTTAACGAACTCCAGAAGAATCCTGAACGATTTTTTAACGTGTACGAAACTAAAACAGAGCTAGAATGCTCTAGTTGTGGATATAAAGTTTATGATAATCTACTTACTTATAAGAACTGTCTAAAGTTTATAAGTGAAGAGAGTTTTATGTCTTTAACTGAATGGTTAAATGTTCTCGTGTATTACGGGCACTTAACAAGGGAAGATGTTTTAAAGATGTCTCCGATTCAACGAATGTTAGAGATAAAGTATTTTAAGAAGATAAAAGAAAAGGAAAATTCAAACGTTTAAAACGTTTATAGATGTCTTTATAACGTTTTGAATATCGTTATATAACGATACTATAAGACAACGAGAAGCAGATGGATAAAGAAGAACTTCAAAAGATTCTTGGAATTAGTAATAATAAAGAACCTAAGATAGAATTCGTTAAAACGAGTTTTACTCCGGAGAAGATACAGATTACTCCGATCTTCGAACGGATGTATCTTAACTCTAACTTTAAACAAGAAATTCTAAGAATCAACAACGATATTAAAACTGCGTTTACTAATCTTATAAAACTAGGAGTTCATAAACAAGAACTTCCTATGCTCTCTGCATCGTTGTTTAATCAGTTGATGATTTCTTTTGACCGTGCGAATACCAGTTATCTTGACGGACAATCTGCTCCCGAATGGACTCAAAAAGAACTAAAAAAGATCTCCGAGACTCAGTACAAGATATACAAAGTCTTAGCGAAGATTGAAGAAGACCTAATCGACGAACAAGATACAAGTATTAAAGACCGAAACGTAGATCTTCTTGACAAGATCAAGAAGATGTTAGATGAACGTGATGCTAGACTAAGAAAAGAACTCCAAGACTTTATGGAAGGAAACGAGTCCGATGGAGACGGTGATGGTGGAGGGATAGACTTCGGAGATCTCTTAACTCTAGGTTCTATGGCAGGTGCCGGATACAGATGGATTAAAGGTAAAATAAACAACTTTAGAGTAAATAGTAACACTAAAAAACTAAGGCAATCTAACGAAAGAGCTAAACGTTTACAAAACGAACTTGACCAACAACGGAAAAAACTTAACGAACAACGTGATAAACTTTCTCAAAAACAAATCGAAGAAAACGAGAAACGTATAAAGGATCTCGAAAAACAAATCGAGAAAGAAAAGGCACAGATAAAGAAAACTGAAGATAAACTCAAAAATCTTAAAGGAGAACCTAAACCTCCCGTAGAACCCAAACCAGGTCCTTCTACACCTGAACAGGCACGAGCAAAAGGGCCCATCGCTAAACGATTAGAAGACCTTGCTAAACGGTTCCCTAAGATTGCTAAAGTCTTTGGTTCGTTAGGCCCTATCTTCAAAAAAGCAATGATAGGTCTTGATGTATTCATTCTTTTGCCTATGGAGATTGCGAACTTCTGGAACTTCTCACTGGATCCTAAAAATAATCGAATGGAGTTAGGTCTTGCGGAGAGAGTTGTATACTGTTTAGTTGCGGGATTAACTCAGTGGGTAGAGAACCACGCAAGAATCGTTGAAGACTTAGTGAGTCTCTTCAAAGAGATAATAGATAAAGTCTTCGTAGAAAACCTAGAAGTAATCGCTGGAGACGACCCTAATATGTTCGGGTTTATTACAACTGCGTTTAAGTTTCTCTCTAAGGGTGTCGGTTGGTTATTAGAAAATGTTGTCTCAAAGTACACGAATGAGTTCATTAACTACTTCAAGAAAGTAACCGGGGCAGAAACCGGAGACACTTGCGGAATGCACGCTGTTGCGTTGTTTAACGATGCCTCCGACGGATTCTGGAACTTCGTTCAGAACTCGTTGCCTAACGAGTCAACGTACGAACTCATTATGGGTCAACAGCCTGTAATGGAAGATCTTATAAGAAGAGGTATCTACAAGTACAACAAACTGGGATTTTCTGAGTTAAAGTATAACAACGCTTCAGAGATCGCGGAGCATATGACAGAATCTGAAATTCAACAGGTTCTCAGAGCAGACGACGTAAGTAGTGAAAAACGAGCACAACTCTTAGAAGCGGTTAACATCAAAGCACAGCGACACATCACGGACAGAGATGTTCTAAAAGCACACTATCACTCAGGATATCTTGACTCGTTAGTAACTGTTCTAAACGGTAAAAGTGGTAAACTAAACGAGTTATGGTTAACGTTTGCACAGAGTTTATCAGATTGTAACAGGGATATGATGCTATTCTTCGGAACGATGTCTATTATCGTAGATATCCAGTCTAAGAAAGTTACTCCTAACATTCTCCCACGAACTGTAAATCTTCCCGAAAAAGAACTGAGAGACTTTGTAGAAAGTCTCTTCAAAGCGATTCTAAGTTGGGCAAATGGAAACTACCAGTTACTCGGGTTCGGAACAGGACCTGAAGAAGAATTGTACTTCACAACATTCGGAACTCTAATCAACGTAAGTACCGGTAGTAATCCGTTTAGTCCGATTAACGCTGACAGAAACGTTCCGACAACGACAAGAATCTTAGGATACATCGACAAATCCGGAAACTTCCAAGAGAAGAAGATAAACAGTTCCGACGAGATCGTTGAGGAAACGTTAAAGAAAAACAAACGTACACGTATTCCACACTCTAACATCGTAGCAGAGGACGTGGTAAGTCAGGTAGAAACCTCTAAGATAAGTTCTTCAGATGTTTCTTCGGGACTTCCCGCACATCTCAGAAACACTTACGGAACTACAACGTTACCGTCTAACATCGCAAGTTACGCAGGAGAGTACCTAGGTTCTGAAACGATTCCTACGAGTCTTAGTGCCTCCGGAGGTTCTTCAAGTACTGGGAGTTCTGGGAGTTCTGGGAGTTCCGGAACCTACGTAGAGGTCTCGAGTAACGCTGGAACCTCCGTTCCTGACCTTGGACCAGGTTATTCTGGAACGGATTACACGAGTGTAGAAGCAATTAAGAAAGCAAGAGTCTACGAGAAAAACGGAAAGTGGTTCTCGGATAATCCCTTCGTTGACGCTATCATTCAGATAGAATCTATGAGAAATGCAAGTGCCCGGCCGTGGAGTAAAAAGAAACAGAGGTACTTGTCTACTGCGGCTGGACTCTTTCAGTTCATTGACGACACCGGACGCCAGTACGGGCTGCACAGTCTGAATGACAAACTTGACCCGTACAAGTCTCTTGAAGCATTCAAACGGTATACTCTTGATAACATAAAGGCTCTGAAAAGCAAGGGAATACCGGTTACTCCGGCTACAGTGTATCTCTGTCATCAGCAGGGTGCCGGAGGTCTGAGTACTATCTACAAGTACATTACCGGAAAAGGACCGTTTCCAAGTGCGTACGTCGGAACTATGAGCGGCAACACTCACGGGCACCCGTACAAAGACCCAGTTGACTGGTTCAATAACTGGGCTAATGATATTGCCAGACTGATGGGACAGACTCCGAAGATGCCTTCGATGTCGCAACCACCTGAACACATCCAGTCTTATTCAGGAACCTCAGAGAGTCCTGGGAACTTCTCTAGTTCTCAGAGTCCTCAGAGTCCTCAGAGTACCTTCGGGCAGGCAGCACCTGAAGGAGCACCAAGCTACGTTCAGGATTCTTATAGTTTAATGCAGAAGTCTTCGGGAGGTAACCCGATGGCAAAAGCAGCAGCGTATGCAAGAACTCATATCTCCGGAAAAAAACCCGGGTGGTGTGCGAGATACGTTGCTAACGCACTAGAAGCAGTTGGTTTAAAGTTTAGAAGAGAAGAATCTGCGTATATGTATCATACAAACGGAACTCTTTCTAAACTCGGTTTCGGACTTGTCTCAAGAGGAATGTCTGGGTACACTCCAGAACCCGGAGATATCTGTGTTATAGACAGGTTTAACGGACACAAAGATGGTCATATCTGTATTTGGGACGGTAAAAACTGGATTTCTGACTTTGTTCAGAAGTACGGACCCAGTCCGTACTCAGATGGTCCAGGACCGATGTACTTCTACCGTTACGGAGGCCCCGATCTCGTCCCTAACGAATCTATGGAAAGTAACGTAGATTATAATCCGAGTACAAACACGGAGAGTTATTCTCCAAGTTCTTCAAGTACTCCAGAACCAGTAGAGACGGGAAGTCTTAACATCTCTAACACAGGTTCTGAAAAGACGGAACCGGAAGGAGAAGCAGAAAACCTCTTCGACATCCCAGTAGACTTCTTGTTATAAACGGAGTTTAAAATGGCAAACTACAGAGAACTTTTAGAAACAGCGCTAAACCAGGGAGCGCGTTCAACGAAGTGGAATATAATCATTCCCGATAAAAGCTTCGATAAGACACTTTCGTTACTCGCGAAGGACGTAACACTCCCTAATGTAGGTGTTAAATCTATCACATTTAAGTACAAAGGACGTGAAATACCTATAGGAGGCCAAGTTAAACGAACTAATGAGTTTTCCGTGTCGTTCTTAACGGACTCCGAACACAAGATTAGAAAGTTCTTCGAAGACTGGGTCTTGAAGTTTGACGCAAGAAGTTACGGAAGTTCCTTCGAAGACTTAAGATACTCGAGTTCGTTAAAATCCTCTATTACGAACGAAGGTTCGTTATATAGAAACATCACGATAATGCAATATCCGTTTGACTGCGAGATAGATATGGACTCAAACGTTAAACCAACTGCACAGTACACGATGTACGGGTGTTTTCCGACTGACGTAGGTTCGTTTTCGTATGTTAACGATAACGAGTCTATTCTTGACCTAAAGGTACAGTTTAATTGTACTTACTACCAGAGGGATTTCTAAGATGCGATATATCTACGGTAACGAAGTTCAGACAATCTCAGATTTAAAGAAATTCTACAAAGATGGAGTTCCGTATAACTCCAAGTACAGACTTTCGATGAGTCTTCCAACGGCAATAAGACAAACGTTAGATTCCAGGGATATAGATATCGCTTGTCAGAGTGTGGAGATCCCTAAGTCAACGGTCAAGACTCAGAAAGTTTGGTTTAGAGGTCGTCCGTTGAATATTAAAGGACAACTCTCGTACGATGATAACTTTAAAATAACCGTTCAGGACTCCGGACACTTCAAGATTAGAAAGTTCTTTGAGAAATGGATTTATGCGTGTGATAATCTCGAAGGAAAATCCATAGAAGATTATACTGTTAAAGAGGTTTATCTATACCACCTGGATACGTTAGGTAAACCAACTATAAAGACAACGTTCTATAACGTGTTTTTATCGGAGTTAGGTAGTATTCAGTTAAACGATAAAAGTACAGATCTGATAACGTATGACTGTAACTTTACTTACAGTACGTTTGAGAGTGAAGTCTTAGAATAGTTTTAATCGCTTTTAAAACTAGTTCTGTTATACAGAATATCTCTAGATTGAACGTACGTTAGTTTTATTGCATTTTATCTTGTAAGTAATGCTAAGGTATTAGAACGATTCTAAAACTCAATAAAACTTAAATATATTGAAATGAAGTATAAATCACATAAAGGTTGGTATAAAATTTTAAACCAAGGGAAGTTCATAAAACCCTTAGATGAGTATATGCAATCTACAAAACAGCGTGATAACGAGTTCTACGTTCAGTACAAATCTGCGTTAGAACGAATAGCGTTTTGTTACGCAGACCTGAACCCGAAGATAACGAAGTTCTCCGTAGAACCGTTTAATATTCCTTACGTTAAACCTACAGATGGATTAGTTCATCGGTACTTTATAGATTTGTTTCTAGAGTTCGTTACTGGGGAGAAGTTTCTAGTTGAGATAAAGTCTTATAACGAAACAATAAAACCGATACCTCCGAAGGTGAAATCTCCGAATGCTATTCTTCGTTATAAACAACAACTGGAAACGTATCTGATAAACCAGGCGAAGTGGGCGAGTGCGAAGCAATTCGCAGAATCTAGAGGAATGGAGTTTATCGTTTTAACGGAGAAACAACTTCGTGGATAAACGAAATCGTTTATGTATATAAAGAACTATAGTCGTTTCTAAACGAAGATTTAAACGACCTCGAAGATTATCGTTTAGAAACGAAGTCTCCCACGCAGAAGATTTTTTTGAAACGATTCAAAGTCGTTTATGTATATAAAGAACTATAGTCGTGCTCGAACACGAAACTCGATTACCCACGTGGGTAAAATTTTTGGAACGTTAAAGATCGTTTAGTATAAGTTTATATACTTCGTTTAAACGTTTCGATATCGTTAAGGAACTTAAAAATGCTAAGTCTTTTAAACTTTAAATCTATATCTGCTATAGTACTTTTAGTACTCGTGTTATCGGTTGCGTTATATATCTCTATTCTAAGAGAACGAAATCAATCGTTAACGAATACCGTTCAACGATTAGAAACTGAGAACACGGAACTAACGATAAAACTAACGAACTCCGAAAAGTATATAGAGTCGTTAAAGAACGATTATAAGATTATATCTGATTATAACAACGAGTTACAACGGACTTCGAATGAGTTACGTTTAAAACAACAAGATCTCCAGAGTAAACTCCAGAAACTGAACACGAATTTCTCGAAGATGGTAGATAGACATCCTAAGATGGTTATTGATATAATAAACACCGGACAAAAGAAAACTAATCAGTGTTTCGAGAATCTCTCTAAACACCAAAGTTGTGATTAAGGAACTTATAATGATTTCTAAAACGTTATTCTTTACTACGTTGTTCTTCGTTATCCTGCTATTTGTATTAACCGGTTGTAACTCTACGGTAGTCCACGAAGAACGACTTCCGTTAGAAATCCCTCAGGCACCTGAACTCAAGATGAGACCTGTTAACTGGGAGATATACGATTCTAAAATCTGTCTTGAACCTACGGAGTACAGTAATCTATCGTTGAATACCGAAGATATTAAAGGGTTTATCCAGTATCAGAACAAAGTCTTAGAAATGTATAAGAACTACTATAAGAACGATTCTAAAACGGATAAATAGAGTTTTACACGAAAGAATTATAAATAACGTTGTAGAACTTAAAGGTACTAAATATGATTGAGTATATCTGCTCGTTTAACGAGTTACTTTGTCAGTACAGTAACGTTTTAGTCGTTATTCTTGTTTTGACTGTTTTGACTTTTATAATCTCTATCTATACTTGTTTTATAAAATGTAAACGAATGCAAACGAATATTGAACTTGCGAATAAGAACGTTCTTAGTATTGAGAAATCTCAGCAGCAGGTATCTGAGTGTTTGAAGATAATAGAAACGAAGATTGAAAATTTAGAGACTAAGTTAGATATATTTTAAACGATTTTGAAGACTAGACAAAAAAAGGAGGGACTAACGTCCCTTTTCTCAACTTTAATGGTTTTATACTTGGATTCTCCACGTTTCATTGCTTTCTTACGGTCCTTAAAGACCTTTGCTTTGTTTACACGCCAGTCGTATTTTGCGACAAAATTTCCGTTCTTCATCGTTTGTATCTCCTTTATATTAAACAACTATACTCAAATCGTAAACTTCTTCTGCTAATCGTTCAAGAACTTCAAGAGCGTTAAAGTACTCTCTGTTTTTACTCTTTACTTTCTTTAACGAAGTCTTGATCTCTTCGATCTTATCCTGTAACGAACCTTTAGTTTCTGAACTGTCATAATGACAGCAAAGATGTTCTATTGCTTCAGCGTTTAGATCTCGTGGATTATTGATTCGTGTTTGCTCGTTTTCGTCTAAGTACATAATGTACTCAGCGGTTTCTCGTGAGAACACGTTTTCGAGAAACTCTTTCATCTCATACGGACTAATCGGTCTAAGTTCGTTATCTCTAAAATCAAACACTTTCTTATTCCTTATCTAACGTATTTATACTTAAACTAAAAATCGATAACGTTATAAACTCTGTACTCAGTACAAACGTTACTTTCTATCCTAATGCACTTTAACGTCTCTACGTGTATCTCAGTTACTACAGATTGTGCTTTAGGTTCTGAAACTAACATAACGAAGATAATCGTTAAAATGATATTGAGAACTATTAAAATCTTCATCGTGAGTATACCAGTTTAAGTCTTCGTCTAGGCCTTCGATAACGTTTAAGAACTTCTAAAATCCTTAACGATTCTTTCCTAGAAATCCCTATAGACCTTAACGATTCTAGGATTTTTCGGTCTTTTTCTGTTTTAGAATTCATACAGTACTCTTTCTACGGTTTCATCTATAGCGTGGTCTAACACGTTCAAGTCGAAGTTAAAATCTCGATATCCCTGTTTACACGAGTTAAAGTAATCTTCAGAACAAATCGAACACTCGAACTCAGGATTCATTATATAGATTAAACAATCTTCGTTTTTATCGTTTACTTGAACTTCGATTAACGCTTTGTAGTAAAGTTCAGGATAACCCTCATAAAGGTCTAACTGAGTTTCATCGTTCTCGGAGATTTCCCAGATTGCTACTGGAACCTCGGAACCTTCGCAAGGTTCAATCGTTAAGTAAGCGTTACCTATAGAACCTTTAAATAACAACTGGAAATCTTTTAAAACAGAAGTACCTACTACACTAGAATCGGGACATCTAATCTTCATCTGTTTGATGTTTAAGTTACTTCCATATGCAATATAATACATTTCTAATCCTACGCAACTAATCTAACTAACTCGTGCTCTCTGAGGTTCTTTGACAGGAAATACCGAGCAGTCTTAAACTCGTCACCTGAAAGACCCAACCGATACAACCACTGAAGCATCGTGTCCTTGTAAACCTTGTCCCATCTTGGTACGTGATTAAATCTCTTAGGTTCCTTCGCAGCATTACACAACGCTAAACTCAACTGAATGTATGCTTTTAACTGTCCTGCGTGGATTCCGTTCTTACGACCTTTCTCAGGAGCGTCAAACTGAAACAACCGAAACTCTATAGTGCCTCTGTTAAAGAACGAGTGTAAGTTTAACATATGATAACGAGTACTGTTATAGTGGTCAGTTCTTCTACCATCACAGTACTGACTATCGTACCACACGTCAGCAAGTTCTGAAAACGACTTAGGCTTTACACGATTGAGTTTTCTCAAAAAGTTATAATCAACTGGACTACAGTAATCTTCTATTCTGTACTGGTCAAGTTTTAACGCTATTCTCAGAAGATCTTCGTGTCCTGCCATAATGTTTACCAGGTTCCTTAACGACTCTGGTGTCTGTCCGTTACCTCCGATGTGAACGTGAACTCCGCAACCTCTGTCTGCGTCACTCTTTGCACCTGCTCTTCGAAGTTCCCTGCAAAGTTCTTGCAACGTCTCGATATCGTTATAGTGGAGTATAGGAGTAACGAGTTCACATTTCTTCGCAGGATTTCCGTGGATACTACAATCTTTAACGAACTTCCACTCTCGTCCCCTAGCGTCCCACGCTGACCAAGCGCAGTTTCCGTGGACTCTGTAAGTCTGCCTGAACAATCCAGTCTCGAAGAACTCTGACGCTATTCGTGCTGCTTCTCTTCGTGAGATATTGTTCATCTCAACTTCGACTCCAATCGTTTGCTCTTTCATTGCTTCTTTGTTCATTCTTTGCCTCTCTTTGTGTCTATATTATACAAGATCTTGGAGGAAAGGTCAAGAGATTCTTTAACTTTAAGTTCAAACTTCTTAAAGAAGTTTGACAGCGTTCACACTTCGTGTAGGAGCGTTAGACGCTTAGATAACGATAGCAAGAAACGTTAGTATCGTGTATAAACGATTTAGTAATAAACGATTATTAAAACGTGAAGAAACGTCTTTGAAATTCTCCGTAGTAGTTAGGAGTTTCAAATCGTCTGTTAAGAAAATAAGGTGTTCTAGTGAATTTCATCAGATAATCACGTTGCATAAACACCTTATAATTGAGATCTAATTCAGTTTGAATCCACGATACAGAAGGAGATTTCTCGTATAAAATCTCTGACGAGGATAAAACAGTTCTAACTGAAGGGTCAAAACATAACGCTATTCTGTACTTGTTATTATAATACTTTCCTAGATAATAAACCTTATCGTTTATAATCTTTGAAAGATCGTGTCCTTGAGAGAAACTCTTGATATTAAAGAAACACGCATATTGTTTATCGGAAGTCATATAATCAGCACGGATCATAAACGGATTTAACGTTCCGTAATCCGATGCTCTTCGATATAACTTGTACTGATCAGAAGGGAATACTGCGATAGATTTAGACAGAAGATAACGTTTCTCGTTTTCCTGTATTTGTTCAAAGTTAAGCATTACAGGTAGCGAAGGAACGTCGAGAAACCATTTATACGAAGTTGAACTAATGAACTGCTTTACAGGCACTTTGTTGTTTGTAAGTGCCTGCAAACACTTGTTATAAAACTCTGAGTCGTAATAACGATCTATTGAAATTAACATTCTTGTAACATTTTTATAACATCTTGTTAACATTTATAGAATATCTTGTTAACAAGATATTAAACGTTAGCAAAACGTTAACTAACAGTGTTTAACTCTCGCTTGAACTTCAGCGATCTTTCCGTCATTAAAACGAGTCTTATAATCTCCGGAAAGATATCCAGTTACACGTCTAAGTCTCTGAAACGTAAGACCCTTACCAACTTTACCGTTAGAAACTACTACTTTCATAATTATTCTCCTTATATTGCCTTCGTATTTATCATCGTTAACCATAAGTGATAGAGTAAATACGAACACACAAAACAGTTTAAAAGCATCTGTAAACCTATTATATAATAACGAAAAACGTTTATCAACTGTAAACGAAGTCAAGATCGACTGAAAGTCTTAATCCAGTTAAGATAATCTCGGAGTTTACCTTAAACCCTGAAACATAGATACTCCTCTCCGGAGAAATACACTTCAACGAGTCTTCGTGTTCTTCCCAGATAGTGTTTATTAGCGATAAGTCATCGTGTTCTAAGATTTTAAATATTCTCATTCTTAACCTCTTTGGAATCGTTTTCAGTTTCTCTAACGGTCATAATCTCTCTCAGATGCTCTATAAACGTCAAGACTAACGATTTATCAACGTAGTCAAAGTTCTTGTAAGTCTCGTTTACAATAGTATCTAAGATATCTATGTTCTCGTTTATAAGATAATAAACGCGATTGAACTTATCTCGATCGTTTATGTAATCGAGAATATTCTGTTTAGCGTTTAAGTATCTCTGATAATCTTGCATCTTTAACTGTACTTAACAGGTTCAACCACAATAGAACCTTTCTTAATAACGTAGTTATTAGACCACACGGTAAAGAGTTTATCTTTTTGTCTATAAATCTCGTTGTTGTTAAGATCTACTATATCTAACTGTTCAGCGTTAACAGCGATTATAACGTAGTAAAACGATTCGGTAAAACCGCCTTTGTTAAGTTTCTTAAACACGTTCTTATCTAGAAGTCTTAACGTACAGATATCTACGTCAGCGTTGTTAACTGGATAATCTGCGTTACTGTTTATCTCTATATAAACGTCTCCGTTAGAACACATTTTCTTCGTTGTTTCGAGAAACTCGTCAATATCTTTAATCATCTCGTCTACGAGATTCTTCGATAAACGTTCTCCAAACGAGTAGATATTACCGTAATGAACTAGGTTCTCACGTCTCTCTGAGAGAATCATCTTTATAAAATCATAGGTTACTTTTAACATTCTTCGTTCCTTAAATCATCTTAACATCGTTAACGGAATTTACTTCGAGAAGTTCAACGATAGATACACGCTGAAGTTCTTTACCTTTAGGAGTTATCTCGATTTTAAACACGAAGTTATCCGGAGTTATAAAAGTTCCATCAGGAAGTCGTTTAACGATAAACGTTAAGATATGTTCGCAGACTTCTTTACCGGAATTATCTGTTCTTAACGTTTTAAAATCTCTCATCTCACCTAGAATAGGTTTAACTTTCCCGTAGATATCTACGCTGTAATCTTTTTCCTGAACGAATCTTACTTCCTTTAACGTGAATCCGTTAGATAACGACTTCGTTAAAGATTCTTTTACCTTCGTTAGTTCCGGAATGTACTTCTCCGAAGATTCTATGTACTGTAATATATCTCTGTATCGTTTAAAAATCATCTTTAGACCTCTTTTAGTTTATTTAACCTAGATGATAAATAGGTCTAAAAAAGGAGACTTTAATGAAATTCAAATACTTAAACGAAGACAGTGAATACGACCTTTATCCAGTTATCAAGGATGTTACAAAGTTAGGAAAGGAATTCCAACGTGAAGGTGAAATCGAGTGGGAGAACGGTAAGGGTCAGCGTTTTAGATCTTATCACAACGGGACTCTGCATCGTTTTGAAAAAGAACCGTTTGACCTGTATATGATTATGCCTGACGAAGAAGAGTTCGATGAAAAACTTGTCAACAAGAAGAAGTACACCGTTCACTTTCCGGATGGTTTGAAAGGACCTAAAGCGTAGTCTATAAATATTTTTATAACGCGTTCTAAAATCCCTTTTAAGAGGGATTTTTTAAGGAGAAAGTATGATTAACGAAGGTGGAAACGTTACAGCAGTTTCTAAATCCGGAGAAGAAACTAAAGCAGGGAAAATCCCTATCAAGAAAATAGGTCGTAAAAAATTTTATAACTTTATCGTTAAACTCTTAAAACAGATAAACAAAGACTATAAAAAGATGTTCGATTCAGACCTCTGGACTGACGAATCTATTATAGAATCAGGTTTCGTGTTTAACGGAAGTACTTCGTTCATTATGGACCCAACCATTCCAGACGAAGAAGTCGTACAGTACAAAGAGTCCGCAGGAGACCTCGATATTGCCGTTCCTGAGTACACGAAAGAAAATTTGTTTAACTATCTTAGTTCCATAGACGGTAAAGAAGTCATTAAGGGTGCAAGATACATGGGTTCTAACAAACCTACGGTATCAAGCATCGGAGAGCAGATAAACTGCGTGTTTGTTCTTGACTTCGACGGTCTGAAAGTTCCTGCACAGATTGACTGGGAGTTCTTACCGTTTAGTGAAACAGGAATTCCAACGGAGTGGGCAAAGTTCTCACATAGTTCAAGTTTCGACGACTGTAAAGCAGGTGTTAAGGCGGTTCATCACAAGTACCTTTTAAGAGCATTAGCATCGGGAATTTCAGTTCGTGATGATATTGTCGTGTGTACGGACAAGTCAACATACAACAACGTTGTACTAACGAAGAACAAAGCACATCAGAATCCGAGAATGTTAAAGTTCTCCGTAGGTCGTGGATTTAGAGTTGCATACGAACCGTTACTTGACCCTGACGGAAATCCTGTTTATATAGAAGACAAACAGGTCTTTAAAGCGTTGCCTACGTCAGATAGTAACTTCGTTACTGACGTGTTAGAGATGTTTAAACTATCGTTAAATCCTGGTGAGAACATCGAGGAGAGTGACATTAAGAAATTCTGGTCGTTTGTCGGTCTTCTTGAACTTCTTGAGAAATACAGCGATAAGAAGTCTATAGAGAGAATCCACGATAGATACCTAGAACTCCTATGGGGAGTTAGACCTCAACGAGCACAAGAACTTGAACGTAACAATCCTGAATTGGACTACAAAGTAAAGATAGGTGGATATATGAAGTTTATCGAGAAGTTTGGATTACCGAACAAGTCCGTAGATGTTGTTACTGAGTATTACAACGATTACGGAAAACGAGGTGTATCTGAGTCGTTTAAGTCCTACGTAGAGTCTTTAAACATATTATAAGGAAATTAAAATGAAATTTAAAGATATTAACGAATCAGCTTCTTCTTATAGAACTCTCCAGACTGCACAGGATAGGTGCGAGAAGTTCTGTACTTCTGTAGGTTATTATAACCGTAACGGAAAGCCTGAAACTCTTCTAAGTACTTATGAACACTTAAGAGAAGCATTGTACTGGATGGCAGTAGCTTTATGCGAAGTAGATCCTGAGAGTTTTGAGGGTATTAAATTCGGAAGTCCTAGAGAGATTATCAGTGCCGCAGAGAAGGTTAGGAAAGTCTTACCTACTTTAAAGAACTTCTAAGACGATTTAAAAACCTCCTACTAAGTAGGAGGTTTTTAAATGTTAGTCTGAACTAGAACTTATTATTGAACTAAAATCATTTACACCACAATTAATGAAGTTGAGATGGATCATTTCAGCGACATACGTTGGCTTAATATAAATGTCTACTACTAATTCGTTTCTAGAAATAATATCAGGAGTATTGTTAGTAGTATCACATATAACCATAAAGTCCTGAATACCCCTATCCGCTTGAACTGTTGCTAAGTAAGGCTTCATTATAGCAATAATCCGATTGCGAGTAAATGTATCATTAAACTCCATTACCTGGTACTTAGACATCTTTGCAAGAGCGCGTTCGATAGTATTAAAGAGACATCTTACGTTCACACGGTCGAAAGATGATGATTTATCTAACATAGTCTTCTGTCCCCACAACACAATACCCTGTCCAGGGAAATCGACTATAGGGTTAATCCCGTTAGTGTATAACGTATTTCTCTGAGTCTGATTAGGATTATAAGCTAACTTAACAACGTTCTTTAACTGTCCACGATTAAGACCAGCGGATGCCCACCACGGAGCTAAGTCTTGATTCGTTCTTGCTCTTAACCCAGCAACGTCTCCTGCGAAGTTAACCCAACGATACGTGTCGTTATATCTATCGTACTGGTACTTGTAGTTGGCAACTAATGCCATACGGTCAGTGTTGTAGTTAATTCTGTTTCTGTACTTAACGATATTTGAAGTAGCCTCTGGAGAACGTTTAGCAACAGCAAGAATTCCGATGTTTTCTCTCTCGGAGTACTCATAAGGAATACCCATAAACGCAATACAGTCTAAACGTTTCTGAGCAAGATTGAGTGCGGATTCACCGTTATCGAGTTCGTTTGATATAACAATATCTACGTCAATAAGGTCTTTGTTCTCGAAGACTTCGTAGGCATTCAGAAGATCGTCTTTCTGAATTGTTGAGTCAGAAGCGCAACTGAAACCTAACAGTTGTCCGTAGTAATTTCCATCCCAGTCAGCGACTAACGTGTACGAACAAACGTTAGGAACTACTATCTTAGGTTCTGTATCACTAATCTTCCACTCACCGTAATCCGTTGTACTAACGTAGTTATCTACTTTAACTTTCGCTTCGGTACTCGTGTTACACTTAACGTAAACAAGATTAGAAGTTCTGTTTATGACCTTCTCGATAAACATACTGTTATTATAGTTGTCTTTTTCGTCAGGGTCTAACGAACAAAGGTACTTCTCTTTGACTTCTTTGTTTACTGTGTCATAGATAACAACAGCGATCTGAGCAGAATCCTTAGCGGGAGCAAACTCGAACAAACTATCTACGGGAATTCCCTCTGCAATGTACCTAGTACAATGATTCCCAACGTGGTCCTTATCGTTTGACGCAAAATCCATAGGAAGCGCTATTGAAATAGAGTACAGAGTACTTGCGAGTCCCGGTGTCCGTGAGAAGAATTTCAGTTTAGAATTAGAAGCATTACTAAAACTAATAGAGCCTTCGCTATCCTTGTAATCCCAGTCGTTTGGATTTAGAATCTGTTTGTTATGTTTAAACAAAAATGCTCTATCGGGAGTCTTAGGATTTATCTTGTTTAACGTGTAGTTATCGAAACCTTTACTTGTTTCCTTAACCTGAACGACTCTGTCTGAACCTTCGAGATAATCGGGAACGAACACGGGAACCGTGTACGCAACTTTCTGAGTCGTATCCTTAAACGAAGAAGTACTCTGGTCAAACTCCGTGTAACGAATAGAAGAAACCTTCCACGTTACTAACATAGGAACTTCATTCTGAGGATCGGAGGAGTTCATAGAATGACACTCGTTTCTTACCGCTTCACAACTCCCGTTAAAATGTGCTCTTATAATAACCAGACTAGAGTGTGTCTGATAGTAATCTGCAACGGTTCTGTAATCCTCTTTGTACTTATCGGGAATCTCCAAAGGTCTGTCAAGTCTTATACCATAGAAGTTACCTAGACTTGTAGTAACCAACTCCTTGCTCTTATCAACAACGAGATAACGAAGAGTCTCTGACTGATCTATTGCTTTAGAGGGAGATCTTGAAGAATCAGTAAAACCGATAACATCTCCTATCTCAACAACGTCTTGATTAAGAAGAACTACCTCTACTTCCTCACCGATACCGTACCCGAAGACACCATAGTTTGAAATTCCGTAACCCTCTTGAGAATTTATCCCTACGAAAGAACTATTTGTAAAAATCGGATACCCATTAAGGTTACAAGCACGAGAAACTAGCAACCTATTTCCGTACTGCAAGAAATTATAACACTGATACCAGTCGTTATAGTTTAAGTCAGTAGGAAGTCCGTAAAATTCTATCAGGTCGTCTACTGAAGTAATTTCAGTGTAAGTCTCTACTGGTCCCTTCGTGAAGTCTCCTCCGAAAACAGCAGTAGAACTTGACACGGTAGGGACTATCTCACTCATATCTGTTTCAGTGACGTAGACCCCAGGTGAAACCATTTCTACCATAAAAAATCTCCTTTTTCGTGTATTTATACTTAACTATAAATACACTAAAAGGAGTGCCTATGGGATTCTTAACAGAAACAGTAAAGTCGTTCTTTAAACCGCATAAGTCTAAAAAGATGAGTTCTACGGTTAACCCTAAGAATGTTATAAACAACCTCTCTGACGAGAATGGATTTCTTCGTTTAACAGACTTCTTTGACTATCAAGAAGAGAATCCGTTTGTAAACTACACGGATATGACTCAGGAAGAACTCGTCCTGAAGCAGATGACTAAAATCAAGAATTATAGGGCGTGTGCGATGCAACCCGAAGTGTCTAACGCAATAGACATCATCGCAAACGAGATAGTCTTCGCATACGAAGGATTCCCGTTAAAACTTAACGTAGATATCGACAACGAAGCATTAGTTAATGCTATGCAAAAGGCCTTCGATAAGATAATCACGTTAGGAAACTTCGACAAGAACCTCTTCGAAGTTGTTAAGAAAGCATATATTGACGGACAGTTAGTCATTCACTGTCAGTTTGATAAGAGTTCTACGAAGAAAGGTATTCAAAAGTTAAGACAGATAGAACCCTGCGGATTGTACTTTGACTTCCAAGATCGTATATGGAAGTACATAGAGAATAGTCCAAACGCTATTTACTTCAATCAGATGGAGAACGAGACTTACTCACAGGAAGAGATTGTCCGGATGGACTTCGGTCTCTACGAAGATAACTGGTTGTGTTTGTCATACCTAGAGTACAGTACAAAACTTGCTAATATGCTCAAGTCTCTTGAAGATATGCTGATTCCGTTAAGATTCTCTCGAAGCGTATCACGAAGAGTTTTTAAGGTTGACGTAGGTCGTTTACCGCATAAACAAGCAGAAGAGTATATGCACAAGATCCAGGAGAAGTTCAAGTACAAGAAGTTCTACAACAACGAAACTGGAGAAATTTCAAACCAACAGCATATCACGTCTATGGTAGAGGACTACTGGTTCTCTAACCGAGGAGGTGACAAGGGTGTCGAGGTAGAGACCATAGACGAGTCCGATAACCTCGGAGAAATCACCGATATCCTGTACTTAAACAGAAAACTTTATCGTTCGTTACACATTCCGATGTCGCACTTGAGTATAGACGAAGATGCTGAGCACAACTTCCAGATTGACGCTACTGAAACAACTCAAGAAGACCTACAGTTTATGTGTTTCGTTTCTCGGTTAAGAAAAGTTTATGCACAACTCTTCAAGGACCTCCTGAAACGTGAAGTAATAAGTACAAAGATAATGACAGAACAAGAATGGGATCAGTACAACGCTTCTATAACAGTAGACTTCACGAATGAGAACTTGTTTATAGAGAAAATGAAGGTTCAGTTACTCAACGATAAGATAGAAGCATGGGACAGTATCAAGGAAATCGGTGGAACCGTGATGCCGTTTAAGGAACTAATGAAACGTACGTTTGGTCTTACCGAGAATCAGATCCAAGAGAATCTTGACGCAATCGAAGATGAGAAGAAATCTGGTAAATTCAACATCTTCTACGAACTTGCTGATATTGAACTTGGTGTCGAGGCAGGAACTGCCGGTCTTACTGATCCTGAGGGTAACCCTCTTAGTGTTCAAGACATGGCCGCTAAGGTTTACACTGACCCTGAAGACTTCAAGGAAAACCCTTGGCCTGAAGGTGAATACGAAGAAGACAGCGAGAACTCCGAAGACTCCGAAGAATCTCCTGAACCTCAGGAACAACCGCAAGGTGTCGGAGGTTTCGACATCACGAAGGATTATAACAAACCCGAAGAGTCACAAGAGTCCGAAGAAGACAAGCGTTTCCAGGAGTACTTAAAGCAATTTGACCAATGATAAACTTAAACTTTTCACATAAATCCGAGTACAAACTCCATAACGACCTTATCGATGATATGATTAAGATGTATGGAGTCTCGTGTAAACTCATTATAACGTTAAAGCAGAATATCGACTTCACGGTGTTCGGTGACTGGTCTAATATCAAGACAAACGGAACTAACATCTTCGATATTATGGCCTACCCTGCGGAGGCAGGAGATATAGAACGTCCGGAGTACCAGTTCTCTGAGTTCGGTCTTAACTATATCTACGGTAACGAAGTCTTCGTTAGTTCTAAATCGTTAGCAACGTTAGGATTAAACTTAGAAGCACTATATAGCGCCCTTGTAGTGTTCCCAAGTAATCAGGTAATGGAAGTAACTGACGTAGACTTTAAAGTTCCTGGAGTTAATAACCTATGGGCATTCAGTGACTTAAAATCTGTAATCAAGTTAACGTTGAATACTTATCAGTTTAAACTCCACGATAACATCGAAGATAAAGACCTGATAAACACGATGGAGAACACCGGAGATTCACCTGAAGAGATTAAAGACGATATAGAACTTGATAAAGAAAACTATAAAGTTCTTGATAACTACTTTGAATCGCTGTTAAAAACTAAAGAAGTTCAAGACAACGATGCTGAAGTCTTAGACTGTACTGTTCAGACTAATCAAGACTCCAAGATAGAAAACGTAGATAACTCCGAACTAAAACCTATAGTGGATACTAAAGAGAAATCTCCGTTTGGATGGTAGTTAAACGTATTTGAGTATTATTGAGTCGTTTTAGATATCTAATGTATTTGTATTAGACTTCAAGAATCTCTCAATAAAACTTAAGGACGTTAGTTCTAGAGGTATTATACAAGATAAAACTGGAGTTCAAAACGTCTGTATAACGTTAGATAAACGTATTTGAGTTTTATTAAACTTTAGAAACGTTCTAATATCTAAACATTAGACTTCTAAAAACTCTCAATAAAACTAACGTACGTTCAATCTAGAGATATTCTGTATAACAGAACTAGTTTTAGAAACGTCTAAACTAACTGGATTTTAAAATGGATACAACAGAAAAAGCAGATGCTATCGCAAACAAACTAAACAAGATAACGAGTTCGTTTTCTACGCAGTTAGAGAACGCTAACAGTCTTATCGTGATGGGTGACGAGTTATCAGACCAAGCACAAGAAGTCGTTCAAGATCTTACTTCAACAACTGATAAACGATACTCGTTTAATCTTGAGTTACTTCCTCAGATTCTTAACTTAGAGACTATGGTCTCCGATATTAAGTACATTCGTGGAACGCTGAAGGAGAACTGCGACCTTGGAAAACGTCTCTTGATTACGATGGCGCAAGAGTTAGAGTTTGAACCTAACGCAGAGTTACTAGCTTCGTACTCGGAGTTATCGAAGACTATCACGGAGAATATGAAGTTGTACTTGAATTGTTATAAGGACGTGTCTACGATTCTGATTAACATCTCCAAACTTGCACAGTCTCAGAACACGCAAACGAAGAATGTTGTTAATAACAACATCACGATAGAATCTCAAGGTAAAATTCAGAATACCGCTGAACTGATCAAACAACTTGCGGAGTTATCGAAGTAATTTAAACGATCTTAACGATAAGAAAACGATATAAGACATATAAACGTTTATCGATAAGAAACGATTTCGAATATCGTTATATAACGATACACATAAGCGATTTTAAACGAAAGGAACTAAAGATGAGTTGTAAAAACTGTAAAAACTGTAAACAATGTAACTGCAAAAAATACATCGTTCTCCAGGATTTCTGGTTAGAACATATCAAACTAAAGAAAGGTCAAGTAATCACGAATCCCGTTTCACCTAGATGGATTACGTTAAGACTTATTGCTCCGTTTTGTCCTAACATAGACATCGGTAAACGTGAAGCACAGCGTGTAGTTGAAGATATGCACACGGACAAGCCTCTTGAACAACCTAACGAAATCGATGAGTCAGAAGTCTTCGTTAACGCAAGAGACTCCGAAACCTCCGAAGAGACTACGGAGAAACCGAAGAAACGAAGAAGAGGTCGTCCGAGAAAAACTGAAGTAATCGTTGAACTCCCGGAGAAGTCAGAGATGTTACTTCAGAAGATGATTGAACTAGAGGCAGAAGCGTTATAAACGTTTATGTATATCGTTATATAACGAAGTCTTCTAACTTTCTATAACGATTTCTAAGTACGGGTAATCCGAGTCTTCGATACCTTTAAACTTCTCGTATTTTCGAAGATTAACTTCTGAGATTTTCTTATCAAGAGTCTTCGAAGACTCGTCGAAATCTTCGATAACTCCAGTTGCGTAGAGTTCTCCAGACTTTGTTAGAACACGAATAACTGTCTTTGGATTAAACTGTTTAATGAACTTTCTAATTTTCATCTTAATCAGTACTCTTACGATAGATGTTTTCTAAAAATCTTAAACGTTCGTATATATCGTGAATAGAATCTTCGTGTTCTCTAACGGTTTCACATATATCCGGAAAATCCGTTTCTATATCTCGTAAACGTTCGTTAATCGAGTCAAGATCTTCACGAAGATTATCCACGTTAGGTTCGAACTTAACGTAGAGTTTAGGAATAAAGAACTCGAACGTTTCGTTCTTCGTGTACTCGTGTTGGAGTTCAAATCCATCTTCAACTCCTGCAAGAACACCGAAGTTAGTTAGTTTAAGATTCGCAAACGCAACTAACGAGTTTGCGAAGAAACCTGGAGTTCCTATATAGATATTAGCTTCGTCAACGTTTAAACGATTAAAGATCTTTGAACTGTCTGTAATTCTACTATCAAGTTTTAACATTTTAGGTATATCCTGTACTTACACATCTCGGCATCGTAGTTTATCTGAATACCGAAGACCGGTCTATCCCAAACGGTTTCTAGAAGTTCTTTAGAGATATCTTCGAGATTATCGGGGTCAAGACGTATCTTAAACGTAAAAGGTCTTTCAATTTCTATATAACAACTAATCTCTAGTTCTGAGATCTTACCGAAGATATCTTGAACGGTATAATCTCCTAGACCTGAGAACGTTTTAGAGTTCTGAACGATTTTAGATAACGTTTCTTCAAAACAGTTACTTAGCATCAGACATCTCCAAAATCTTAAGATTAGTTTCTTGGAGATAGATCAAGTCGTCTATAACACTCTTATAACTAAGTTTCTCGTTATCGTTACACTCCTGGAGTTTATCGTTTATAAAGTTTATATCGTTGTTTACCTTTACTGCAAGAGACTTAAGATTATCCAGATTAACGTTCTTAGCTTTTCTAGTTCTTGGTTTTCTTGTTTTTCTTGTTTTAGTTTCAGTCATTTTAATCTCCTATCGTATATAAATCTTCAACGTAACACCGTCAAACGTGTAGTCTTGAACTTCGTTATCTAGGAATCTAGATATATCCATAATAACGTCAACGTGAGTACTCTCGAAAGTATCGAAGTCTTCGGTATCGTAAACAGTACATCTTGCGGAGTTATCGAAGATAGTAACCCGATTGAACTCGACTTTAGTTTCGTAGATATGCTTTAAGAGTTCAAAGACTTTCATATTAAAATCTCCAACGTCAGCGTTCTGTACTTGTATTTTGAGAAGGTAAAGTTCTGTTCTATACTATCGAAGAACTCTTTAACTTCGAAGTTCAAGAACTGAAAGAGTTCGCAAGTCTTGTTAAACTGAGAATCGAAGAGAGTTTTACCTTCGTTAGTAATCTCTATAACGTTAGAGACATCGTTAGTAAACGATAAAGAACTTAAAACTTCGTGTACTTTCATTGGTACTCCCAAAATTCTTTTGATAACGAGAACTCGTCAAAACGATTATAAAGTTCGTCTCTTCGAGATCTTGAACGATCGTCACATAGATCATTTATCTTTATAACTCGTTTAACACGTTTTCTTACATACGAAGTATCTAAACGTTTCTTCGGTTTATCTATAACCATAATCTCGATTAACGTGTCTCCAGAAGGAACAAACTCAACTATAATGTTATTCTCAGTTTCTTTAAACAACCCGTAACCGTATCGTTCAGTGAAAAATCCGTATTTCATCGTTATTTCTCTTTATGATTTCTTTGTTTTTCTTTATAAGACTCTCTAAAAGTTTTAACGCTTTGTGAAGATCGTAACCATCTTCAAGATTGTTAAACGCTACAGGTTCAAATCTAATTATATGTGATTCAGCAATCTTGATTAGTTCTTTAAGTCTTTTCTCGTCCATCTTTAACTCCGTTTAAATCGTTACAATATTAACTACTAAATCGTTATCGTCGATATACGGTTTCTCGAAATTTCCGTCAGCGAGAAGGATCTTCGAAGTCGCGTTAATCGCATAATCAGAAGTCTGATTAATGAACTCGTATATAGTTCCTGCAAAGACGATTTCTCCGTTTATGTATATTCTAACTTTAGTACTAAAGTTAAGTTCAGATAACCACTGAATAAGATCACTCATTTTTCTTCGACCTTCCAGGATTTCTAACGCACGCTGATCTCTTATCTGAGCGTGAATCACGTTAGAGAGAATACTCTTGAATCGTTCCTTATCGTTTTCAGAACAAGTCTTTAAAATATTACCTAAGAACTCTATATCGAGTTTACCTTTCTCGATTTCACGTTTCCAGTAATCTATCGGTGATTCCATATTCTAATCCTCCTGAATAGTCTCATCGTTTACAAACGAT
>Ga0326514_10000222_pt1 | contig 36960 bp, 42 predicted proteins | sample 3_2548_0518_D_FD_203653 | JGI IMG/M metagenome (GOLD analysis project Ga0326514, IMG submission 203653) | Bovine rumen microbial communities from UC Davis, California, United States - 3_2548_0518 | ecosystem: Host-associated > Mammals > Digestive system > Stomach > Rumen | place: USA... | reverse complement strand
TCCGGCGCCTTTATGTCAGAAGAAGGCGCAAAGGACTTCGTTAACTGGCTCGGTAAAGAGAACTTCTCTTCGAGCGAGAAGAAGGGAATCCTGAAGACGATTGCGGAGGTCATCAACGGCCTTATCGAGAAAATTAAAGACGCGTTGAACATGGGCGGACTCACAAAGGCACAGCAAAAAATTGCGAACGCAAGCCTTGCACAACAGCAAACGATCCGGCAGATATTCATGCAGGCTATGGATTCGGCTATCGGTAACTACCAAGGAACAGCGGCCGGCGAGACGCAGTCGACGGAGAAGGCAGCAAGTGTGGCACACTCGGCGAAGGCGTTTTCTATCAGAGTCAGCAAATCGGGGATCCCGTATGTTGAAGTCGATGTGGATCAGGAAAGGTTCAACGGACTTTCACCGAAAGAAATGAAAGAAGAAGCACTCAAGGTGATAAGAGATAAGTTTGTCGGAAAAGTAATCGGGACAAAAAAGAAGGCTTTCGTGAACGAAGGAACAGCAAGAGAATACCACAGACCAGATGCAATAATCAGAGACGAAGGCATCCTGGAGGCAAAAATGAGAGCGTCGACAGAATTGGATAATCTGTTAGACGCAAGCGAGTATATCGGATATAGAATCGATGAAGAAGGACACCAAAACACAAAATATTTTGTGTACTACATGACGGAATTCAAGGTGGGGAATAGTTTCTTTTGTGGGAAGATAAACGCAAAAATCAACAATAAAGGCGTATTGTTTTACGATATAACAAAAATAAATGAGACCTCTTTAGACCCGCACGCTCTACGCAAAGCGAAGGCTGCCTATCAAAGAGATCTCATTACAGATAGTATACCAGAGATAGACGAGAAAGTCAACACGCCGAGCAAAAGCGATAAAGAAATATCAAGATCGGTTAAGGTAGACTCAGAAGGGAGAAGTCTATCGAAACAGCAGATAGAGTTTTTCAAAGATTCAAAGATCCGGGATGAAGAAGGGCGCCTGAAGGTTATGTATCACGGAACGACTGAAGACTTTACTGTATTTGATTTTGAAAAGTTCGGAGGAAAGAACGGATCGCAGGATGGACTGGGGATCTATCTCACGGACAATAAGGAAATCGCAGATATATATGGAGATAGAATAATCGAAAGTTATGTAAATGTGACGCGGCCGGCAAGGTATGACATGAAGACGATCAAAGAAAACGAACTCGTCGCCCTCGTAAAAGAATTAAGCATGGATGAAGCAAAAGAGTTGGTCGATGACGGATCATACGACAGCATCGAAGAGGCCTTGCCGGACACATGGATATCAAACTATGCATACACACAGGGTATGAGCATCGAAGAGGCGTTCAGGGAAACAGCAAAAACAATCATAGATACAAGCACGAACGACCACGACATCGTCGAAGACGTCATGGTTTCTTGTGGCATGGATGGCCAGGAGTATTCCGGTGCGTTCTACAAAAAATTAAAAGATGTGACGGGTATTGATGGATATCTGGTGAAAGACGGATCATACGGCGACGTGGTAATTGCGTTTGATTCAAGCCAGGTAAAAGATATTACAAACGAAAACCCGACACAGAATCCGGACATCAGATGTTCTCTGTCCGACACAAAGGAGACTGAGGATCTCGTTAAAGAAAACAAAGATCTTCGCGAGATGGTGGACACTCTGAAACAGGAATTCGAGATCACCGGCGGAACTGTGCCGGATCAGAAGAAAATCAAGTCGGCAGCAAGAAAGATTCTGAAGACCTACTCTTCCGACTTCGACCTTGACACGCTGACAGAGAACATTTCAAACGTATATTCTTATCTACACCAGGAAGGCGCAGACTTTGACGAAGCATTAAGAGTTATGTCGGAGATTGCGCGTGGTGTCCTTGAGAGAACGCAGATTAAAGATGACACGATGGCGAAACAGTACGAAGACCTGAGAAAGCAAATCCGGGCCGGAGTGAACTTCACGGAACTTCAGAGAGAAGAATTAGCACACGCCGGCGGAATCATGTCCTATACCCACAGAAGTGGGATCCGTTCGTCGAAGCAGACGATCGACCTCGACGAACAATGGGCGGAGTGGTCAAGTCTTTATCCGGAATTGTTCCCGGCTGACACAAACGAAGGAGATATGCCGTTTGTTCTTGAAGGCGTATTAGAGGCTATCAGCCCACAGATCGAAACACCATCAGGAGAGACAATCGATCAGATGGCCTATGACGTGGCTATGCAGATCTATTCTGAGATTGCAAAGGTGCCGGTCAAGGAAACATTCGCGGACAAGAAAGAAAAGGAAAAATACGAAGCGCTTCGTCAGGTATCGGAGAAATACGAAGACCTGGTCGAAGCATACAGGAGAAACAACACAGCAAAGAACGAAGAAGAACTGCAGGAAACACTTGAACAGGTCCGGAAAGAAAGAGCGCAGAGAATCGCACGTCTCACAAGCGATATCGAGGATCTGAATACTGCGAAGAAATATGCGCGCAATCCCAAGACGTTAGAACAGTACAAAAAGGAAATGGAGAAGAAGGGCGCAGAGATCGCGCGTCTGAAAGCACAGAACGAAACAAAGATTGCAGAACTTCGTCAAAAATATCAGGGGCAGCGGGCGAGACAGACGGAAACTCGCCGCCAGACAGAGACGAAGGACAAGATCAGAAAACTCCACGAGAAATTCAGGAGAATGATCATTAAACCGACAGAGACGATGCACGTTCCTGCCGGCCTTATGCAATCCGCGATCGAGGTATGCGAGACTGTTAACCTCGGCGCCAAGAAGGGAACTAAACTATTTGACGCACTCTTTAACGCAGAGAGAGCCTTCGCAGCGATTAAAGCGGATACGGAAAACTATGGTATCGATGACTTCAATCCGCAGATCGCTTCGGATCTGGCGAAACTGACAGACTTATTCCACGAAAAAGGCGACGACTGGACAATCTACGATATGACTTCAGACGAACTTCAGCAAGTATACGATTGCATGACGGAAATCTATGAGTCAATCAGACTTTCGACAAAATTGATCAGGGAAGAAGGAGAACGAGACGTACGACGTGCCGGCAAGAAGGTGATTAAAGAACTCAGAGAGTCAAAGGGGGTTAAGGACCATTGGTGGTCACGCGCCGCCAACAAGTTGTCGACTTCCTTCCTGAATTCTCAACGCGAGTTTAGAAGACTCTCCGGCTATAACGATAACGGAGAGATCATGGATATGTGGCGCGAACTGAATGAAGGGCAGCGGAAACAATATCAGATTCAGATGGAAGGCGAGAACTTCCTTCAGAAAGCAACAACTGCAGAGGGCATGGAAGACCTTATGAAAGAGATCGACTCTGACAAGGCCCTGGTTAAAGTACCACTTCGTTTTGAGAGTAGTAATGCGCCGGTAATGGTAACAAAGGGTATGAGACTCGCAATCATTCTTCACGGGAAAAGTGCAGCGAACCGGCTTCACATGATGGAAGGCGGCATGATGATTCCGGCGGATATGTCAAAATATAAGTCAGACAAAAAGAAGGCTTACGAGAAGACAAGAAAGGTAGTCGGAATAACAAACGCAGCATTGATTCAGATGGAGAGTGAGTTGAGCGCGAAAGAGCGTATACTGTTAGATACATTCGCAGACTTCTTCCATAACTGGACCGGAAGCCTCGTCAACAAGACATCGATGGATCTATACGGATTCAAAAAGGCACGCGTAGAAAACTACTACCCGATATCCGTAGACAAGGATTTCGTAACCACGGATATATCAGCGCTGAAATTCGACAAGACGATCGAGGGGGCCGGCTTCCTGAAAGAGCGTGTAAGAAGCACAAATCCGATCATGCTCGAATCGGTAATCGATACGGCGGATCGCTCGCTCAATTCAGTCTCGATGTTCACAGGCCTGGCTATACCGATTAGGAACTTCAACAAGATCATGAATGTGACAACCTACAAGGCAACAGAAGGCGATTCCGAAGCATTTGGCGGCAAAGGTTGGACAGTAGATACATCGGTCAAGAAAGAGATTAAGGAGATTTGGGGAGATCGTACGCAGAAGTTTATCGATGACATGATCGCAGATCTTCAGCAGGCGAGAAGAAGCGAAGCAACACTTTACGATAAACTTCGCGGTAATTATGCAAGCGCGGTCCTGACAGCGAACGCGTCGGTTATCATCAAACAGACATCTGCCTATCCTATGTGTGCGGCTATAACCGGATGGTCGCCGGCGTTAAAGGCTATGCTCAGAGGCGGTCAGAACAACTGGATTCTCTCAAAGGCGGACCAGGACTTAATCAATGAGTATACGCCGATTTACTGGGAACGAAACAAAGGAAATTCAACAAGAGAACTTGCGGAAATCAGAGAGTACGGAACCGGCATCGCAAAACTTGCGCCGGTACGCCTGGTAAAAGACGCGATCCAGAAGGTCGATATGGCTATGGTAGGCCGCTTCTGGTATGCAGCACAATACTATGTAAACTCAACACAAAAGGACCTTGCGAAGAAATTCAAGGAAGATCCAACGAATAAGAGATTAAGAGATCTGTATTATACAGAGGTTGCAAAAGTCTTCGACAAGTGTGTCGAGGAAACACAGTCTACGAATATGACGCTTCAAAACGCAGACATTATGAGAAACACAGGTGACGTAAGGAAGATAATCACAATGTTTATGGGGCAGGGCCTCCAAAACTTCGGTATCGTCTATGATAACCTGAACAACCTCCGCGCTAAACGCGCGCAGTATAAAAACGGTAAGATCGAAAAAGAAGACTTCACGCAGGCGAAAAAGGACCTTGCAAACGCGGTATCGTCACAGCTTGTATCGGCAGCGGTTTTCGCAGGCTTGGCAATCGTAGCGAGAGCCCTTCTGCACAGAATGAATCCGTACAGAGACGACAAAGAAGAGATCACGGGCGAAACGATCCTGGCAAAATGGGGCGACGACTTCCTCGATAACGTGTTAGGATCGGTGCCGCTCGGATCCCTGGCGTATGAATGGGCGTCGGCCGGAATAAGCGCAGCGACCGGCAACGGTTGGGTGCGACCTTATGGACAAAACGATATTGTACTTCAGGCACTATCAGACCTTGAATCTTCGACAGTCAATCTTTTCAAGGCGATCTCAAAGGGAGAAGGCATTGAAAAGGCTGTCAATAATGTAGCAAAGGATGGGTCAAAACTCTTCGGCGTGCCGTGGGAGAATATATCAAATCTTTTTGAGGGCGCGATGAATCACGTCAAAGACGTAACTGAAGGGGAGGGCTTCCTCTCCTTCTCGTCGGGCCGGAAGAATCCGTCAGCAAAGACAGTAACAGCGTATCTTGCAGACGCGATCGAGAACGGATATACGCCGGCGGCGGAACAGTTCACGGAAATACTGTACGACCTCGGAAAGTCATCGAAGGAAATCAATAGCCTCCTGCAAGGCCCACTAAAAGAAAAAGAGGAAATCCAAAAAGCAGCAAAGACAAAGAACGCCGGCGACATGAAGACATACAAAGACACAGTAGACGCTTTCGAGAAAAAAGGATATCCGCGTGACGCAATCGTTGGTGCAATCTACAGTATCATAAGCGACATGAACGGAAAGAAAAAAGAGACGCCGGATCCGGATGCAACAAAGGAAAGAGCAATAGAGACGGCCGGCACGCTCTACGATTCCTTAAAGACAAACGACAAAGACTTATTCAAGGCAGCGGACTTGAAAAAGGCTGTGGAGTCCGGAAAGGGAATAAGCGATATTGTGAAAAACCTTCTGGAGTCACGCATAGATAAAGGCATGAAGAAGGATGAGGCCGTAAAAAAGGTTATCTCAACTGTCAAAACAGAGATGACAAAGGCGTACCATGAAAAGTACAAGTCCGGATCGGCACACGAACGGGCGGAAATCATCAAGAAGTTGCAGCGTGTCAAGGTCGATGGTATCGTCGCCTGCGACCAGGAATACTTCATGAAATGGAACAAAGAGATAGAAGGCAAGAAGTCTTGAAAAAGTTTCCCCTAATTAGGGGGGACGCCTTCAAGACAAATTGGTACAATAGACTCAAAGGAGGGTATTATGAGAACGATATCTTTTACCATAACCGGACAGAGAATTACGGGATCTGCGATCTCGGATCTTGTCGGCAATACAAAAAACTATGTGGAGGCTTCCTTCTCTTTTTCATCGGAGTGGGATGGCTTTTTCAAGATAGCAATATTTACAGCGAACAGCAAGCAGTACCCGGCTATCCTGCAGAACAATAAGTGCATGGTGCCGGATATTGCTATGAGCGGCGAATATATGGATGTGGGGGTTATGGCCGGAAATAACGGAACTGTACTTTCGACCGATACGTTCAGGGCACGGATTGAAGAGTCCGTAAGAACGAAGCCGCCGTATGACTTGATCACAATGTTCGATGGATTATCAGAGGCGATCGCAGACCTTCAGGCCGAAGACGAGACACTTGATTCAAAGATCGACCTGAAGCAAGCGAAGACCCTGGAAAGTCCGATCACAATCGACGGCGTAGAGTACGCCACAGTAGAGACGGCCATCGTCGCCCTTTGTGCGCACGCCGGCCACTTCGATAGTGCCTTGTCAGACTCTTCGGAAAATGCTGTTCAGAATAAGGTCGTAAAGGCGGCTATGGACTTAAAGCAAGGAAAGACTCTCGACACGCCGGTCGAAGTAGGGGGAGAATCTAAAGCAACAGTACAGGCGGCTCTTGCGGCAATAGCGCTCGCCCTGGCACAGCAGCAGACGATCGACACATCGCTTAATACCACATCGACAAACCCGGTGCAGAATAAAGTCATAGCAGAGGCGGTAAACGCAAAGCAGGGGAAAACCCTTGATAATGCAATCACAGTTAACGGAACGCAGTATACGTCATTAGAGAGCGCGCTTGGTGCGATCAACACACTCTTGGCCGGACATATCGAGACAGAGGTTGTATCGACAAACGGAGTTCATCACTTCAGAAAGGATCCGAATTCAAACGACCTTCAGTATTACGACGAGCAGACAGAGACCTGGATCACCATCTCGACCGGCGGGGGCGGAAGCGTGACAGTAGATACCGCACTTTCTACCACCTCAACAAACCCGGTACAGAACAAGGTCATAACGCAAGAAATCAATCAGATCATATCTAATGTAACCGCGAACACAACACACAGAGAAACATCTATCTTCTCCGGCGCGCACGGCTTCAGGATCGACAGCACATCGAAACATCCTCAATACTATGACTCAACAGAGGAAGAATGGAAAGATGTCGAAGGGATCCATGACGTCGACTCTTCGTTTTCTACTACCTCAACAAACCCAGTACAGAACAAAGTAGTAAAAGGTGAATTCGACGCCGTCGCTCATGATATAACTGATATTCTGGAGGCGGAGTTTGAGAACCTATACGGAATTTGCTCAAAAACGACAACCATTGCGACAAACCAGCAGGGGAATAAGGTTATAACCGAATCAGACGCAACACATAGCGTGACAGCCGTCACGACGATAGAACATACATCACAGTCCGTAACGACAATCACGACAGTTATAACCCCATCAAATCTCGACACTATTTATACAAAAACAACCACAATAACAAAATCGTCTTCTGGAACATCAATTTCGGAATCATACGCAACCGCAAGCCCAGAGTAAAGGAGGAAGAAAAATGGACACAGCAGGTGCATCATACGTCATTGACGAAGTAACAAATAATGTGAAGGAACTGTTAGATGAACCGGACTACTACGGCTTCATCGAACACATGGATGTACTCGATCCGGTACAGAGGATTGAGTACATCGGTATTAACAAGGACTACACCAATTTGACAGTAAACAAAACGACGCATGCCGCGAGTTATGGGAGTTGGGCGTCATTCCCGGTGCTGACAGAAAACAAACCATGGATGGTCAAGGCTTCCGGCGCGCCGGACTATGAATTGTCGGAGACGGACTACACAAAGAAAAAGGATGGAGTTACGGATTCTGATGTATTAAACACATCGTACGCCGGCGGGGCATTTTCAAAACTTATCCGGATTTATCGAAGAGTGGATATGGTAGGCAACGATAGAATCGTCAGATTCTCGCCGACAAAGAAAGAGGGATATACTGCGGATGGATTCGGCGACGCACAGTATAGGTGGATCCCGATGTTCTACGCATCTATTGATGCTAACGGAAAAGCACAGTGCATCGCAGGAACGCAGCCTTCGCACACAAAGACGACAGCAGAACAAAATACCGCAATCACAAACTTTAGCGCGTCGGCGATGTTCTTCGGAGGTCCGATCGTCGAGGTGATCATCGACTTGCTTATCATGTTCGCCGGCACATCAAACCTTCAGGAGGCATACGGTAACGGAAATATGAGCGGCTACGAGAACGTCAGCCCGTACTATGGAGTTAAACCGAACGCAGTAGTCGGCGGTGGTCAGTTCTATGGATCATCGGATGGCACAAGCCTGAACAAGATTCTTCACTCGATCGTTCTCGGAACGTATCAGCAGTGGATACGTGATCCGTATGAGATCGTCGTGAACGGAGTCGTGAAAGTTTCAAAAGACTACACATACGATCCGACTGGCGCAGCATACAAGGACACCGGCATCAGAGTCTCAGACTCGCGTGGTGGCGCATGGAGATACTCGTTGATATACTTGCCCGTTGACGGTTACGGATCGATACCGGATCAGTCAGCCCCGGAGGGTTCCACAGAGACGGGCCCGTGCGATGGTACGTACAACTCGACAAGTCAGTCAAGTATGACGGCTGTGCTGATTCGGTTCGGCTTCTGCCACGGCGGGGCTCATGGCGGCTTGCGTGCGCGTTCTTGGGACGCCGCGGCGTCGTACGCGAACTGGATCCTTGGGTTCGCCGTTTTTCTGTAACACCTGCCCGGCGTAGCCGGTTAGGGGGTGTGGGGGCGCGCTTGCGCGATTCCCCCACGAAAAGTAGAAACTCGTAAACAAAAAGGAATAAATGAGGGGTATAGGTTGCCGTCGCTGCGGCTGTGCTGATTCGGTTCGGCAACTGCAACAACGGGGCTCATGACGGCTTGCGTGCGCGTAATTGGAACAACGCGGCGTCGAACGCGAACTGGAACATTGGGTTCGCCGTGATCTATCAATTATGGAACTACAAACCAAAGGCAGACTATATCCTACACCGCTGACGGCTGAGACGCCGTTTAATCGCCCTAAGTGGAAGGATGAGTGGAAATTGTTCCGATGCAGGGCGGACACAAACGCGGTCGAACGATGTGTCCGTAGGAGATAGAAAAATCTTCGAGGTAGATGACGATGAGACGGAAAGAACAAACGACCATTAGAAAGATAAAGGATAAAAAATACAAATACCTGTGGTCGAAAATGCAGGAAAAGGAAGTTATTATTAGGGCGTGGAAGAATCTAAGAAAAGGGAAAACAAGACGAAACGAGACTAAAACGATAGACAAAAACCTTGACGAAGAAGTCAATAGGATGCAGCGTATGATCAGGCTGACCGTGCCGGAGAATCCGGATCAAGGCTATCAGCCACCAAGAGTCAGAAAAACGAAAATCGTACACGAACACGGAAAGAGACGCGTAGCACATTTGGCAAGTATACATGAACAATGGTATTTTCATATCATTGTCGATGTACTAAAACCAATTGTCCTTCGGAGACTACATAACAACGTGATCGGGTGCGTGCCAGGGCGAGGCGCACATTCTGGGAAGAGGACAATTGAAAAATGGATTAAGGATGGAGACGTCAGGTATATTTACAAGGCGGATGTTAGAAAATTCTATGACAACACACAAATCGATATCGTGATGCGAGAATTACGGCGTGATATAGCAGACGAACGATTCTTGTACTGCATAGCGAAGATATATAGGCATATAAAGCGAGGGATACTAATTGGCCTATACATAAGTCCGTGGCTTGCTAATTATGTACTAACAACTGTTGATGAATCTATCGACATGCTCGGCATGAAAATGATCCGATATGTAGACGATATCGTAGTAGTTGCAACTTCGAAAAAGAAACTTAGATCAGTACATGAAGCGATCAGAATATCGCTTAGCCGCCTGAGGTTAAAACTGAAGCGGACATGGCAAATATTCCGCTTCGACTACAACAGAAAAGGCAGGCCGCTTGACTTTATGGGATTTCTATTTTTCAGGAATAGAACAACGATCAGAAAGTCGATTTTGATCAAGGCGACAAGAACAGCGAGGCGCCTACGCAAAGCAAAAGACGCCGGCCGGAGAATGTATGAGAAAATGGTTCGCGGTATGGTAAGCCGAATGGGATGGTTTAGATGCACGAAAACGTATGAATGTTACCTGATGCACATTAAACCATTTGTAAATATAGGGAAACTAAAGAAAATCATTTCAAAGTTAGATAGAAAGGAGAATCAAGGTGAAAGATTGGAAGACAGAGCATTGTTCACAGGCGCCTGAAGAGGTTCAGCAGATTTCGCCGGACACTTATATCGAACGCAGAAACATTCGAGAGGTAACGCACGAAGAAGGCGAGGGGCATGGGGCATACACAGAGTGGATGTGCGAATCGCGCATTATTGGTATCAGCGAATATAACATGCTGAAAAGCATCAAAGAGATTGATACGCAGGCGGCGATCGACGCGTATACTGAGCAATTGATCGAGGAAGGGGTGATTGAATGAGAGAATTCGTGAAAAGCCTGAAGAGGCTGTACGAAAAAGGCAGCGGTGCGGTAACAAAGGAAAAACTCCGCGAATTTGTAGAAAATGCGAAAATCACTCCGTATGAGTATGAGTGGATCACCGGCGAGAAATATGAAGATTTGGCTGAAACATAAAGAGGCTTGATATGGCGAGAAAATCACGATACGAAGAGCATATAAAACCTAAGTTAGATGTGATTGAGGGTTGGTCAAGATCCGGACTAACCCTGGATGACATCGCGCATAATCTCGGTATCAGCCGGCAAACGCTAAACACATACAAGAATAAGCATCAGGAACTAAAAGACGCCATAGAACAGGGGAAAGAGGTTGCAGATATTCGTGTAGAGAACGCCTTATACAGAAGGGCGGTAGGATTTTACTCGGAAGAAGAACGCGTAGTTATGGCGAGGGATCCAGACGGAGAGACAAGAGCGGAGATCATAACTGTTAAGAAGTATCATGTGCCGGATGTTCGCGCGCAGATATTCTGGCTGAAGAACAGGAAGCCGGATGTATGGAAAGAGAAGTTGCTTGAGTCTGAAGACATATCAGAAGTCACGGAAATATTGAAGATCACACAAAAAGAGGTAATGGATGCAGAAGGTAGTATGGCAACCACAGCCAAGGCAGGCAGCGTTCCAGGCGAGGAATGAATATGAGGTTTTATACGGGGGCGCGGCCGGCGGTGGAAAAACCGACGCCCTCTTGACAGAGGCCTTGAGACAGATTCACATTCCACACTATAAGGCGCTGATCTTGAGAAAAACCTTTCCGATGATTAGAGAACTCGAGACGAGGTCCTCATATCTCTACAAGATCGCGTGCGGCAAGGCAAAATACAACGCAACGACGCATACCTGGAAATTTCCTTCCGGCGCGCAGATTATATTCGGAAACTTGCACCACGCGAAAGATCTTCAGAACTATCAAGGACAAGCCTATGACTTCATAGCCTTTGACGAGTTGGAACATTTTACCTGGGATGAATACTCCTATATGTTTTCCCGAAATAGACCATCCGGTCCGGGAACAGACGTATATATCAGAGCAACAGCAAACCCAGGAGGAATTGGTCACGCGTGGATAAAAGATAGATTCATAACGGCTGCGCCGCCGGAAACAAGAATCGTCGAAGACGTAGAGTATAAGACACTCGACGGAGAAACTGTAAAGACAAAGAAAGACAGGATATTTATCCCGGCGAGCGTGTTCGATAACAAAGCGTTGATGGAAAACGATCCGAACTACGTCGCGTCTCTCGCTATTCTTCCTGAGGCGGAACGAAACGCGTTGCTGTACGGAGACTGGGATTCCTTCGGAGGCCAGGTTTTCAGAGAATGGATAAACGATCCGGATCACTATCTTGATAGAAAATGGACTCACGTTATCGAGCCTTTCGAGATACCGCCATATTGGAATATATGGAGAGGCTACGATTTCGGTTATGCTAAGCCGTTCTCGGTCGGATGGTACACAGCGGATCCATCCGGAAAGATATACAGAATACGCGAATATTATGGTTGCACCGGAGAGCCAAACAAAGGCCTGGAGTTAGATCCGGCAAGACAGGCGGCCAACATAAAAGCAATCGAAGAAGAAGATCCGAACATAAGAGGTCACAAGGTTATCGGTATAGCGGATCCGTCGATCTGGGACACATCGAGAGGCGAAAGCATAGCGGACATCATGTGTAAGCATCCAAATTATATACAATTCATGCCTGGCGAAAACAATCGTCTCGCGGGAAAAATGCAGTATCATTATCGATTCGCCTTTGATGAAGACGGAAATCCGATGTTTCAGGTGTTCAATACATGCAAACACTTTATCCGAACGATACCTTCGCTTGTGTACGACGCTTCGAACGTCGAGGACATCGACACGGACACGGAGGATCATATATACGACGAGTGTCGGTATGTGCTTATGGCAAACCCGATCTCGCCACGCAAACATTTTTCAAAACCGAAAGATTATAACGATCCTTTGGATCAGAGACAAACAGCAACCAGATTCTACAACTTTTAGGAGGATGTAATGAAGAAAAAGAAAGAAGAACAGATTGAGGACCTGGCAGAAGAAACAAAGGTAGAAAAGAAGGAAGAGGAGAAAGAAGAATACATTCTGCAAAACGTAACGACGGAAGATCTTTCGAAGGCGCGTGACAAACTTCGCAAGTATAAAGATCACAAGGTAGAACTTGAGAATCGGATCAGGAATAATGAAGAATGGTGGCGCCTTCGTCATTGGGCTATCAGCGCAAGCCCTGAGGACAGGAAGGCAAAACACATGGCAGAGCCGGTGAGCGCATGGCTGCACAACTCGATTAACAACAAACACGCGGACATGATGGACAACTATCCTGAACCCATGGTGCTGCCTCGCGAAGAATCAGATGATGCGACAGCAAAAACGCTGACATCAATTCTTCCGGTTATCTTGGAATATAATGATTATGAACAGGTGTATTCGGATTCCGCATGGCAAAAATTAAAGCAAGGTTGCTCGGCAAAGATTATCGGATGGAATTCAAGAAAGAATAATGGCCTCGGAGATGTAGATATCCGGCGAATCGACTTGCTGAATCTCTTTTGGGAACCTGGCATATCAGATATTCAGGAGTCCGAAAACGTGTTCCATGTGCAACTTGTTTCTAATGATATTCTCAAGAAGAGTTACCCGGAGGCAGCGGGCGTTATTGGAAACAAGGAAATCGATCTTACACAGTATGTAGCACAGGATAGTATTGACGATGGAGACAAAACAGCAGTCGTTGATTGGTATTACAAGAGAGACAACGGAACAAGAGAAGTATTGCATTATTGCAAATTCGTGGGAGACGTTATCCTTTACGCGTCGGAGAACGATCCGTTATACGCGGAAAAAGGATTTTATGATCACGGAAAATATCCTTTTGTTTTAGACTCGCTGTTTATCCAGGAAGGATCTCCGGCCGGCTTCGGCTATATCGATATCATGCGCGATCCGCAGATGTATATCGATAAAATGAATCAGGTTATACTCGATACATCCGTTAAGGCATCGAAAGCAAGATATTTCATATCCGATAACGCCGGCGTAAATGAAGAAGAGTTCAACGATTGGACAAGAGAGACGATTCATTTCTCCGGAAATCCAGAAGGGATCCTGCCGTTTAATCAAGTTGAAGTCTCACCGGCCAATATGAACGTGCTTCAGCATAAGATCGAAGAACTGAAGGAGACTTCCGGAAACAGAGACTTCTCGCAAGGTTCAACTCAATCAGGCGTAACGGCAGCGACTGCGATCGCAGCACTCCAGGAGGCCGGATCGAAACTCTCGAGAGATATGATCAAGGCAACATACAGAGCGTTCAAGAAAGAGTGCGAGTTTGTAATCGAACTGGTAAGACAGTTCTATGACGAGCCTCGAAAATTCAGAATACTCGGAGAAAAAGGCGAACAGGAATTCAAGACCTTCTCAAATGATGCGATGCGATCTATGCCGCAAGGCGAAGACTTTGGCGTTGATCTTGGAGAGAAACAGCCGATATTCGACGTTTCTGTAACGGCGGCGAAGAAAAGCACATACTCAAGAATGAGTCAGAATGAATTAGCACTTCAATTCTATGGGCAAGGATTTTTTGCACCTGGTAACGCCGACGCGTCTCTTGCCTGCCTTGATATGATGGAGTTTGAAGGGAAAGAAAAGATCATGCAAAAGATTGAGCAGAACGGCACGCTATATCAGCAATGCATGATGATGCAGCAGCAGATCGCACAGTTACAGGCAATGCTTGGCGGGCCGGCAATGACACCGGGCGTATCTCCCGGGAATATCGGGGGAAGCAGGAAAGAAGGTACAAAAGTAGATATGGATAGTCTCGGCGGCGCGAAACCTCGTTCAGAGATGTTAGAGAACGCAAAGAACCGCACAAGACAGATGGCGCAGGTGTGATATGAAGATTATATTGAAAAAGGCAGCGGGATTTAGCGTAGAGATAAAAGGTCACGCGGGATATGCAGAAGACGGCAAGGACATTGTGTGCGCCGGCGTATCATCACTCTTTTACGCCTTCCTGAATTACGCCACAAAGAAAAAGAATCTGATCGACTTCCGAATCAAAGACGGAGATTCATATATCGAAGCAGATGTTCCAGAAGACGTAGTGCTTTTGTTAATGGTTGGCTTTCAAGCATTTGAGGACAATTATCCAAAGCATGTGCAAATCGAAAAGGAGATATAACGATGGATATGAACTATTGGGTAACAGGATGCATCACTATTTTGGTGAGCATATTCGGATCAATGGGATTTTGGTCCTTTGTGTCTGACCGCCGCTCGAAGAAGACGATCGAGCGGGCGGCTATTCAATGCGTGCTATTTATGGCAATCAAGATGTCATGCAAGACTTGCCTTCGCAGAGGATGGGTAACTACGGAAGAAATCGAGGATATCGAGAAGTACATGTTTGAGCCGTACGAAAAAATGGGCGGAAACGGGACAGCAAAACTATTGATGGATAAAGTGAAGGCCCTACCCTCGAAACCTCCGAAGGAAGAAAACCACGATTATATTGATCCAATATATTAAAAACAGCGGGGTAGTCCCGTTGCAATAAAACAAAAGGAGGAACACTATGAGCGGAAAAACTTATGATGTCCTGAAGTATATCGCGCAGATCGTACTTCCGGCCGCCGCAACACTCTACTTCACATTGGCGCAGATCTGGGGGCTTCCCTATGCAGAACAGATCGTCGGCACCATTACAGCGATCGATACCTTTATCGGCCTACTGTTGAAGATTTCAACGAACTTCTACGAGAAGACAGATCCGGAGTATCTCGATGTAAAGGAAAGATACGACAAACAGATTGCGGCCGGAGAATTTGACGATGTAGATTATACTGGGGGTGAGTAGATGGCAAAACCGAAGATCAGGTATGAAGATATCCGGGCAAAGTCGATATCGTACGGATCCAAAAGAGATAAAAAGAATGTGCACTATATCGTTATCCATTACACTTCCGGGACAAAGGACACGGCCCGTGGTAATGGGCTATATTTCAAAAATGGCAACACAAGGAGTGCCGGCGCGCATTTCTTTGTTGACAAAGAAGGAAGCATCGTCAGATCTATACCGATGAATCGAACGGCATGGAGCGTAGGCGGATTCTTCACAAGAGAAGGCGACGCGGCACTCTATTATCAGAAGTGCATGAATTACAACAGCGTGTCGATCGAACTGTGTGCCCTTACGGGAGATGCATCAGCAAAACAGCAGGCGGCAACAGCACAGTTAGTTAAGTGGATCCAGTATTATTGCCCAAACGCAAAGACGATTATTCGTCATTGGGATGTAAACGGGAAGTGCTGTCCGGCGCCGATGGCCGGAAAGGCGAACGCGAGATGGAAAAAATTCAAAAAAGCGATATCTTAATCATCGATTTTCTTCTTCCAGGGGGCCTCGGCGAGTACGCCGGGGCTTTTTGGATATTGACAGAACGTAAATTCAAAAGTAAAATAGTAGAAAAATATAGACAAATGTAACACCCGGTGTGACACCACGTGCGATAATGCCTGAAAAATCGTTGCTTAACTAAACACTCCTAAGGGGCAGTTGTGGGTTCGATTCCCGCCGGGAGTATCAAAAGAAAAACCCTTGCAAAGTACCGAAAAATCGTTACTTGCAAGGGTTATTATTTTTTTCAAGAAGAACGGGCGTTCGATAAAAATATGACGTTTTAAGACGTTTTTGAACGTTTAAGTGTGACACCCGGTGTGACACCCTTGATGCCAAGACACTCTGCACCGGCAAGAAAAGTATCGTTATCTGAATGAGAATATATGTTGGCCGTCATACTGATATCAGCATGACCCATATAGTCTTTTGCAATTCCCAGGGGGACACCTGCCTTCTTCAAATCCGTACAGTATGTATGCCTCAAATCATACGGAGTGAAATCCTCGGCAAGTGGCAAGGGTGGAACAAGAGATCCGCGGAAGGTCCTTGCGCCCATAGCAATATTCATATCCTTTTTAAGACACTTCACCAACCAACGATATGTAGACTCCGTATGCTCGCCGCCGCTTTTTCTTTCGGCGAAGAGATCAAAACCGCCGGGAGTAACTTCGTTCAGGAAATCTAAGAAGTCGAGCGGCAGCGGGACATACCGATCAGCGTTCTTAGACTTCGTTCCTCTGATATGCAGCGCCATCACATCCTCGATCAGCGTGATATCGTTTGCTCTAACCTTCAAGGCCTCAGCCGGCCGACAGCCACAATGCAGCATAAACAGAAAAGGAATATACTTCACGTCTTCACATACCTTCAGCAAGGCCTTTCTTTCGTCATCCGTGATAGATCTTCTGTGAGACACAGTTCCTTCCGGCCGCACGATGCCGGATGTAGGCTCGCTAATGATCAACTGATTCTCCCGGGCTGTCCGGAATATAAGATTCAATAACTGATGTGCTTTCGTGATCGTATCTTTGCTGAGGCCGGACATATCATTAAGTATACCCTGGCAATGCACTGGCTTAACCCGAGAGATAGTCATATTACCGATATGATCAAGGACGTGATTCTCGAGCAGCCTGTCGGTGTTATACTTCGTCTTTTCCGATACATTCACCTTATAGGTATCAATACAGACCTTTGTCCATTCACGAACAGTAGTTGACCGGTTCAGGATGATCCGGCTCTCTTCCAGATCGCGTAACTTCAGAGCCTTCTTCTCGATAACCTCTTCCTGAGTATTGCCACGAACGACATATCTCTTACCTTCGAACGTGAAGGTTTTCCTGTACTTATATTCTTTCATAAGCGTACCTCCTGGCTGCCTACAATAAAATCCATTCGCAAGCGTAAACGGCAGCGACCTGAAGAGATAGGACAATAACGCATGCGATATTCGTAGCATGGCAAGAATGAATATAACTGGAACACCTTCCAAGATAAGCGGATATACTATTAAGCCACTCTTCCTTAGGCGAATTAAGGATCCACTCGTCGAGTTCATAAGAAGATAGTTTCTCTCCGCGAGACCGCCCTTGATATGCGAGCCGATGCAATCCGAAGGCAGCGGCCGGCGCAAGAATAAAACATACGGGTACAAGAATTGTCAGAAAGTAACTTTCACGATTGAACGCAAGAGGACCGGCAACAGCAATATACATAACAGCGATCAAAGATAAACCGGGCTGCTTTTCAAATATATCGCGAATCACAATATACCTTCCACGGCATTGACTATAAAACAGAGAGTGTTCTTCACTTTCGAACCTTGCATACATACAAGAACTTGCTTCGTAGTTCCGGAAATCTCCGAAGAAATCACAGATCCAGTCAGGGAAAGAAACGGATCTGGCGTTTATCTTCAAAAACCATACGAAACAAGAAGGAATAAACAAGAGTGCAGCAAAAATAGCAATAGTCATAGTATCACTCCTTTCGAAAATCTACATATACTACATTTCTTATCCGACCGATGCGTCGGCAGCGGGTTCCCCCGGTATGTCGAGAAGTTTATTAACGGCCGCCTTAGTTCCGAGATCCGCAGAACGATAATGCTCGACAAGAAGTTGTTCAGAAGGAGAACATACGAAAGAAGGGGCGACGAAACGAAGTTCGCCCTTGTCTTCAATAAGGTCAGATCTTTTAATGCCGAGGTAACGCGCAAGAAGTTCGACACTATCCATGCGCGGAAGGCGCGTACCATTAACCCATGTAGAGATAGAGGACTTATTGATGCCGAGGTCATTTATGATATCAATCTGGCTTTTTCCGGCCTGGTCCATATAATACCTGAGGTTGCGAGAAAAGATTTTCTTATAAACGTCATCGCTCATAAAATCGCCTCCTTTCTATAATATTACAAGAACAGAATAACACACAATGTAGAGTAATTCAATACAAAAAGTAAAAAAAGTTTACAAAATGTCTTGACATCTACAAAAAGTAGAGTTATAATAAGGCAAAAGATAGTCAAGGAGGAGGTGAAAATATGTCAGATATACCACAGATCAGTATGGAGGCGGCACGCGTAAATGCGAAAATGACACAGGCGGATGTTGCTAAAGAAATGGGGGTCTCACGGCAGACCATTATAAACTGGGAAAAGGGGAAAGCGTCTCCGGGGATTCCAGAGATTGAGAAATTATCAAGACTCTACGGAATGCCCCAGGACTTTTTTATTATACCTATAAAGTCTACAAAATGTAGATGGACAGAGGCGACAAGGCCATGAGAAAAACAGAAAGGAAAGACACAAACAGAGCAAAGGAAGGAGAGACGAAATGGAACGAGTTATATATCATTTCATGAACATATCGATAGACTCTCTGGAAGAATTGAAAAACATTCAAAAGGAAAACGAAAACTCGGAACTTACATATAGGGAGACGAAAAAGAACGGAATAGTCGCTTCGATTTACGGGACAAAAGAAGAGATCGAAAAGAAATGTAAAGGGATATCAGCAAAGAGAACTGTGCGAAATGAAATAAAATATAGGCGAGAAGACATAAACGCGAGATACTGGATAGCGATTCAGCCGGGATATTGTTCAATGTCGAAGGTTACGAAGGTACAGGCTATCAATAACTTTCGCGATTGATTCCCAGAAACATAAACAAGGACGGCCTTCGAGGTCTTCATCAACATAGGCAAGCCCGGCGCGCTCGAATTCGTCACAGACAGAAGGAATGTCATCGTCGGAAACACCAAAAGAAGAAAAGTCGGAGAATTCATCGCAACCAACCTTGTAATACTGAACGCATGCAAACTCAGCGATCTTTTGAGCGGTTGGTGAAAGGCCAAAATCTTTACCCATACAAACGCCTCCTTCAGAGAAAGTACAAAAAGCATACCACAATCTGAATGCGTTTTCAAGAGGAAAAGGAGTGATTCACCATGCAGAAGATAAGAAAGCAACTGCTGATTCTTCAAGATATCCTTCAGGATCCGGATAGGGAGCGGATCTTTAGGGAGAGCAAGGAAAGATACGACTACAATTACGGAACGCCGGATGAACTGAAGGTATTTGTAGCACAAGGGATGATCCGGGATATGATCAAAGACATCGACTCTTCATACCAGAAAGGAGGGCGCGCATGGAACTGACAAAAGAAATCATCAAGGCGGAACTCCAGAGGGGCAACAAAAACCTTGCCTTCATCACACGCCAGGGATTCGCTGAAGCATACGGCCCGATATCCGATGCGGTAGCACGCCGTAAATTGAAAGAGTGGGGATGTACGAAGGTTGACGGGCGTTACTACTTCATACCGGAGATCGTAGATGCCATTTTTCAAAGAAGAGATACAGATTAGGAGGCGCGTATGAAAGGATCTATTCTACACGATGGAGAGTCTTGTTATCTTTGCGGCCGGAACGGCAGCGGGGATCCGCTCGATTGGCACCATGTATTCGGCGGGGCAAACAAGAAACTGTCGGAGAAGTAAGGCCTGAAGGTTAGACTGTGCCATAGCCGGTGTCACATATTTGGAAAGAACGCGGTACATGTCAATTCGAAAATCAGGGAGGACCTGCAGGCGAAGGCACAAGAGGCGTTTGAGGAAACCTACGGCGACCGGGATGAATTCCGGGTGCTGTTTGGAAAGAACTATATTTACGATTAAGGGAGGAATTCATAATGCAAGAGGTAGGGCTAACTTCAATGGAACACTACAAAAGAGAATTGGTAGCGGCTGACGGCGCTCACGTCGTAGTCAATCTGGGGATTGAGGATGTCTCCGACGAGGCGCGCCGGGCGGTTATCTCAGAACTGAACATTTTCACTATGCAACTTCAGGGTACATTATCAGAGTACGGCGGAGGAACGCTATGAACAAAGAAGAGATAAAGGAAATGCTCGTAGATATCGCGTGCGCCGTTTCCTTATTCGCCGTAGCGGTATTCTTATTGACTATCGGAGGGTAAGAATGGTCGATCATTCGAAAGATCTGACATATTATCCGGGAACCAACACACCGGTCACGGCGGGGCTTTTGATGCTTGAGTGTGAGAACGGCCACAAAGATTGGTATCTCACGCCACATAGAGAGTGCGCCAGGTGTGGAGGGAAGATCATAAAAGGAAATCCTTCCTAATAAAAAGGGAGAGGCGGGACAAAGCCCGCCTGGTAGGGATAATTCATTATCTTTATTATATCACTCCCTTATAAAGAAGTAAAGGATTTTCAAGAAAAATAGGGGGATCTTCGGATCCCTTTGAGACTTGCTAAAGTTATTCATATAACGACGAAAGGCTAATAACCTATGCCATATATACAAGCAATAACAAAGGCCGGCAGGACCATCATCCTGGAACAGTATCAGGCACCCAGATGGAATGTGAAGTCAGAACAAAGACTTCCGGCCACAAAGGGAACGGCCGAGTCACAAGAGAAGGCAAATGCGAGAAGAGAAGAACGTGAACTCACGATCAAACTGAACGCAAACTTTCATCCGGGCGATCATCACCTTGTCCTTGACTATACTCTCTCCGACCGGCCGGAGACAATCGAGCAAGCGAAGAAGGATCGCGAGAAGTTTATGAGACGTCTTCGCTACCTCTACCAAAAAGATGGTAAGGTCTTGAAATACATCATCGTGACAGAGTGGGGCAAAAAAGGCGGTCTACATCATCACTTGATCATCAATCGCGGTGTCGATCAGGAGAAGATCCGGAAGATCTGGAACAAAGGTCGCGTACACTTTAACCCACTCGATGATACCGGCGAATATTCTTTACTCGCTTCATATCTCCTGAAGAGAAGGAGGTTTTGGAAAGAAAAGGGCGGCACCGGCCGGCAATGGACCGGATCAAGAAACCTAAAACGCCCGAAGACAGTCAAGCATATCGTTAGGATGGATGTCTATTATGACAGGCCGAAGCCACGCAAAGGCTATATCCTTGTCGAGTCCTCTGAAAGAGAAGGGTTCACAAAAGACGGATTCCCATATCGGTCATGCGTCTTCGTGAAAGTCTCCAGGGGACAGGATCCATAAGGCACCACTTTATACATCACAAATATATATCCGTCAGCCTTCCGGCGCGCCCACAAAGCCGCACGTTTTGAAATCCATGTTTTTGTTACACTCCTTTCTGCCATAAAAAATATGATCACGGGGCGCGCCGGAAGGCTGACGGAGAAAGGGGGAGCATGGCAAAACGTATCGGACTTTTCAAGGGAAAGAAGATCAAGTTCCTGCGAGCCGGTAAACTCTACGTCGGATCCATCGTAAAGATGTATCAGGACAAAGCGATCTGTTTGGTTGACGGAGATCTGATCGAAGTTGATTATCAGGAAATGCTGCGGGCGACGCCGGACAAATAATTCTTTTCAACGTATCTTTACATTTTTGACACTCAACGCACGACGCACACGCGCGCGCGTTAATGGAAGAAAGGGGTAATTCACCATGAAAACAAGCGTACTTTTTAATGCGCCAATCGAATGTCTGGAACATCATCCGGACAATCCGAGAAAAGATTTGGGAAATCTTGAAGAACTGACACTATCGATCGAGGAACAGGGAGTCCTTCAGAATCTCTCTATCGTGCCGAAAACCTGGGAAAACTTCTGGGATGACACGATCACGGAGATGACGCCGGAAGAAATCGTAAGGCGAATCAATGATTACGAAGATTCATTCTATGTCTTGATTGGCAACAGAAGATTTGAAGCCTCAAAGGCAGCGGGCCTATCTGAAGTGCCGGCAAGAATTATCACAGGTTTAACCGACTCTGAGCAGTTAGGCATTATGTTGACAGAGAACATGCAACGCAATGATCTGACGCTGCCGGAGGAAGTATACGGTTTCCAACGCATGATTGATCTCGGAGAGAGTGCGGAGAAAATCTCTGATCAAACCGGACTATCTCGAGCAACTGTCTATCACAGACTGAACATCGCAAAACTCGACAAAGACGCCGTTGCAGACGCGATCGAGAACAAGCAGATATCCCTGACAGACTTCATCGAACTGGAAAAAATCTCAGATATCGAGACAAGAAACAATATCCTGAAGAACAATCCGTCGGATATCAAGTGGGCAGTTAGGCGTCAGATCGAGAAGGAAGAACACGAAGCCTGGAAGAAACTTCTCTTTAGCGCGATCCAGAAAGAATACATCCTCGAAGCGATGCCGGCCGGCGCTCAAACATGGCGTGATGGTTGGAAGTATGTAACAGTATTCAATTACGGAGATGAAATCGACGTTTCGAATTTGCCGGAGGAAAACCTCTTCTGGAGAGAAGGCTATAGCGGAATCAGTATCTACTATCAAGGCGAGGAAGAAGAGGACTCGGAAGCAGAAAAGGCAAGGAAGAAACGAAACGAAGAGATAAAGACCTTGTCGGCTCTGCAGGAAGAACTTAAAGAATCTGTCGGCGAATTCATCGCGCACATGATTGAGTCCGGCAGCGGCTCGGCCTCACGAAAAGAAGAAGCCCTGCATGCGTGGTGGATGTACTGCGTAGATCATGATGTGGAACTGCAGTTTGACATGGACACCTTCACGAATATGGCAGATGACATCTATGCCGATAGCCTGATAGATAAGTGCGACAGCGCAGACGATTACGAGAGCAGGCTGAAAGACATCGTCTACGAATGGCGCTATGACTTCCAGGCAGCCGTGTTGGTATACGAATTCGTCAAAGACTATTGCCACATCGTTAGAACGTGGGGTGGTGGTGAGTGGAACGAAGAAGATGCTGCGGACTGGTCCGGCTTTATAGGGGTATTAGAGGACTTCTATTCATTCGAACTTGACAAGAAGTTTGAGTCCTTGCTCGCCGGCACGCATAAATTTTTCAAAACGGAGGATGACAATGACTAAAGACAAGAAACTGGTAATGGTTCTCGCGGGCATGCTCGCGGGGATCTTTATCGGAGTAATAATTATCGGCAGCGGGTTAGTGGATGCGAAGCAGATCCGGGAGTATCAGGGAGAATTGTTGTGTACCACATATCACGTCTCCGATAACACGCCGGCCGGAACGAGAGACACTTCTTCCGGCCGCAGAGCGACGGAGTATAGAACGATAGCGGTGGCTTCGAGAAATCCCAGATACAAGCAAGGAACACATCTATACGTCGAAGGATTCGGAGAAGGTGTTGTTGAGGATGTAGGTGGATTTGGAAGATACGGCGTAGATCTCGACCTGTTTACGCCGGAAAATGACGGCTACAAGAAGCCGTGCAAGGTATGGTTGATCCGGACAGAGACCAAAAAGGAACGACGTAAACGCCGGGCAAGGTTAAGAAAAGAGCGGCAGCGGGAGACCTTCCGACTTGTCTATGACTCTTCTCTTGAGCCGTGGCAGATTATAACGGATCCAGGATATATCAAGGGCGGTACAGTTCAGATCGGGATCACGTTATGCGACGTAGTAGGCACGGAGAAGGGGCTGAAGAACACGATCAAGATCGGCTATAAGCCGGCATACTTTAGCATTTTAACGAAGATCGGCGCGGTATATGAAGACGCGGTAGGTTAAGGAGTGATCAGATGGACTGTTACGGACAGATAAGCATACTGAATCAGCAGATCGAAGAACTGATCGCGAGGCAATGGCCGGCGTGGGTACCTATCGACTACATAAGAGAGATCGAAGGTAACAAGATAACGACGAAGTGGGTGTGTCGGCTGCCGAAAAACGGGGAAGATGTATTGGTGTCGCTGACATACGGCGATGTGATGGCAGTAACATATAACGACAAGATAGGATTCGGAGGATTCCGGCCGGAAGAATTGACGGCCTGGGTGCATTTTCCTATGCCGTATAAGGAGGACTAATCAAGTGAAGAGAAGAAAAATCGAGAGATCGCAAGATTGGACAGATATACCCGGATTTGAAGGGAGATATCAAGCAAGCAGAGGCGGGAAGGTAAGATCGATTGTAAAACCGGAACCGCATATCATGTCAGAATATCTAAAGCCGACGGCCGGCGGATCCAAAAGGCTTTACGTCAAACTCCGCAAAGACGGAAAGGCAAAAGAGTTTTGCGTAATGAGAATTATTGCGTTGACCTATAACGGACCATGTCCGCCGGGACACATACCGATGCATATCAATGGGTGCCAGGGAGATAACCGCCCGGAGAATATCGTCTATGTGGAGGCGGTAGAGGCCGGCAGGCTAACAGGCGGCATGGCAACAGCAAAGAGAGTTGTCAAGATATCTCCAGAAGGGGAAATCGTAGACGTTTATATTTCAGCGAGAGAGGCCGGAAAGAAAAACTATATGTCCTATCAGACTATCCTTGACCGGTGCAACGGCAGAGTAAAATCACGTTTGGCGCCGGATGGATTTGAATATCAATGGGACAACGACAAATTTTATCAGGAGGATTGAAATGATCGACGAAAAGGTAGTGCTTAGAAAAATCAAGAACGAAACAGAGAGAATGAAAAGCGAGATCGAAGATACATCAGGACTTCTCGCAGACGCAGGCAAGGCCCTTTACGCTATGGGCTTGCTTCGGGCAGCGGAAATTATCAAAGAGTGCGCTGGAGGACAAAAGGATGAGTGAAGGATATATTCCGGCAGCGGGTCTAAAGAAACTCTTCGACCAGATCGAAGAAGATATTCCTCAGGTACCCTGGGAGAAGGAATTAAAGAACTACATCAAGGCTGTTCGGAAAATGGCAAAGAATCTGATCCGCTATGACGTGGAGGTAAAGGATGACAAGTAAAATCATATTCGTGCCGATAAAATTCGGGAAGCCGAAGAAGGAAGATATCTACGAAGTGAGCCGGCGTATCGTAAATCGAAACGGAGAATTCGTGGTAAAGGATATCGTGTGGCTAAGAGACGGGAAATGGGTGTCAATGTCAGGCGAACCAATACCAGATGATCAAGTTAAAGCATGGGAAAGGAAGGTTGAGGATGTTCGGAAAGAAACAAAAAAGCGCAGCAATCACAATGCCACTATCTGACTATCGGAAGATCAGATCGGATATGTCGGACCTGTCACGCACGATCGAGATCCAGGAAGGCGTGATCAACGAGTGGGCGACGAGATATCACAAGTTAGAGAGCGAATACAGAGAAGTAAGGGAAAAGTGGGAGGCTGCCCGCGAGTCATTATTCAGGAGGTCATAATGAGTTTTTGGGGTATAGGGGTAGTCAATACGGATTGCCCCTTCTACTTGAGGGAATCAGAAAAAACGATTACATGCGAGGGCGTCGAAGAAGAGACGATGGCGAAAAAGGAATTCAAAAGCCGCGCTCAAAAAGAGGCCTTCCAAAAGACTTACTGCTTCGCCGGCTGCAAACGATGCATGAACGCCGAGGCTATCTTAAAGCGACTCGATACAACCTGAAAAAGTTTCCCCTAATTAGGGGGGATTTTTTTATTTTTACTTGATAAAATGTTATTGAATGGTGAGTTTTAGCCGTTTTGACACGCGGGAAAGACCGGAGAGACATTGCCGGAAAGACGGCATGACACGTCGGAAAGACGATAGATTGACACCGGAGAAAGATCCGAGAAAGGAGGGCCTATGACGGCACTCAAATTCAATCTCCAGTTATTCGCCGAGGGTGGCGAAGGGGCCGGAGACGCAGGCACGGAAGCGCAAGGCGAGGCGCAGCAGGCAGCAGAGGCAGCCGCTAAACACGCTGAGGATTGGAATAACCTGATAAAAGGAGATTTCCGAGAAGACTACGAAAAGGCAATTAAATCTCATGTAGATCGAAGGTTCAAGCACCAGGCAGAACTGGAAGAACAAGTAGGAAAGTCTCAGAAGTTGGTTGCATTTTTATCTGAGAGATACGGCACCGACGACGCTCAGGGGATCCTTGACGCAATCATGGATGACGACGCATTGTTCGAGAAAGAGGCAGCGGAACGCGGCCTAAACGTCGATCAGTACAAGGAGTTCAAAAGGTTAGAGTTTGACAAAGCACAATCAGATGCGGAGTTAGAAGAGATCGAGCGGCAGCGGGCGGCTGAAGCGACGCTCTCCGAATGGATCCGGCAATCCGACGCGCTGAAAGAACTTTATCCGGATTTCGACTTAGAGACAGAACTTGCAAACGATAAGTTTTCATCGCTATTGCAAAACAACATCGATATGCAGACGGCCTATCAGGTGTGTCACATGAACGATGTTATCACAGGGGCGATGGCTACGACCGCAAAGACTGTCGCAGAACGAGTAACCGACTCTATCAGAGCGAAAGGCCTACGGCCAATCGAAAACGGTCTCGTTTCATCCTCTCAGCCCGTGTCTGTAAAGACAGATATCAACAATATGTCACTTAACGACATGAAAGACTTAGCAAGAAGAGCAGCGCGAGGGGAAACAATCACTCTCCGCTGACGGAAAGTGAGGAAAAGAATGAATCATAACAAGAATTTGCTGAACCTTCAGCAGTTCGCTAACCCGAACACCAATGTAACTACTGACACCGGTCTTACGAACGAGATGAAGACATTCTACGACAAACTGTTGATCAAGACAGCGGAAGAGGACCTCATCTTCGATCAGTTCGCAGACAAGAGACCGATCCCGGCACACGGCGGCCGCACGATCGAGTTCCGCAAGTACAGCCCGTTTGCAAAGGCTTTGACGCCGCTCACCGAGGGTGTAACTCCTGACGGACACAAGATCAACATGTCCGTAATCACCGCAACCGCTTCGCAGTTTGGCGATTATGTGACGCTGTCTGACCGCTTGATCCTGGAGGCAATCGACAACAATATCGTAGAGGCGACTGAGTTGTCCGGATCCCAGGCAGGCCGTACGCTTGACACAGTAACTCGCGACGTCGTATCGGCAGGTACGAACGTTCTCTATGCGCCGGCCGGCTCAACTGCCGTTACAAGCCGCGCGAACCTGACAACTGCTTCGGTTATCACTTCGGACCTTATCCTGAAGGCTGCAACAATCCTTCGTACGAACATCGCTACGAAGATCGACGGAAACTACGTTGCAATCGTTCATCCGCATGTGGCAGAGGTTCTGAAGAAAGACGCGAAGTTTATCTCCTGGAACCAGTACACCACACCGGAGAAATACTGGAAGGGTGAGATCGGATCCATCCACGGCGTGCGTATCATCGAGAACGCTGAGGCAAAGATCATCAACGATAACACCTGCCCGGTTAAGACTGCGGCAAGCGGCAATGATCCGGCTACCTACTACAGCGTATATGCTACAGTAATCTTCGGTGCGAAGGCTTATGCTACTACCGAGATCGAGGGCGGAGGCCTTCAGCATATCGTTAAGCAGTTGGGACAGGGAGATGATCCGCTGAATCAGCGCGCAACAGTCGGTTGGAAGTGTACGAAGGCGGCTGAACGTCTTGTCGATGCTCATATCGTTCGTATCGAGAGCCTGACAGAGTTCTCAGCAACTCAGGGCGCCAACTAATCAACCAAAACCCCGCGGGGAAACTCGCGGGGATAACCTTTAAGGAGGTATCACATGGCAGCAGTAAAGACGAAACCGGAAACGGAAGGAACAAACGACGAGGAAATGGTCGAAGTATTCTATCCGGAGGTGCCGGGTACACACTATTCGGGCGACATCTTCGCAAGCGTAAACGGGGAGAATATCCTTGTTAAGCGTGGCGAAAAGGTGAAGATCCCGAAGAGATTCAAGGAAGTCATTGACTATGCAGACAGCGAGGACCAGAAGATCGCAAAGCGTCTTGCAGAACTTGAAGCCAAAAAATAATTTATACGGGGCGGCAGGCCCGCCCCGGTTTTAAGGTGATTGCTTATGACTATAGAACAAGCCATAGATCGAGCCGATAGACTTCGGCCAAACCAATACTCGACAACAGAAAAAGTGAGATGGCTTTCGGAATTAGACAGACAGGTCTATTCCGAAGTATTACTTATGGCAGCGGAAAACTGGAAGCCGGTCGAGTATACAGAAGAGATTCTTGATCAAGACAATAACGTCGTAGATATCAAAACGACGATTGACTATAACAACGAAGAGCCGGTATTTGTATTCGAGGGGTACGACGAAGAAACGCCGCTATCGGAAGAACTTCTTGTAGATGATCTGTACGCTAATCTGTACGTCGATTATCTGATCTCGAAGTTTGATTATTATAACCGAGAGGCAGCGACCTATAACAACTCGGCCCTTGTATTCAATAACCAGTACACCAATTATGCGGTATGGTACAGACGCAACCACACGCCGCGTAGAAGAAAGGTAAGAGGTATATGAATCTTCAGCCATACATCGACCAGGAAAGAGCGTCGAGATATTCGATAACCGCATTTTCCGGATATAACTTCAACGAAAGATGCAGCGAAGCAGAAGGATATGACGAAGAAAACATATCCTCTGACAACTATCCCATTTTTACACCACGCGAACCGCGTGTCGTGGTCGAAGATTCCGTCGAAGATCTGAAAGGACTCCATGTAAACGAGGGCTTGATTGAGATCAAGCCAGACGCAAACGAAGTAGACTCTCTCTTCTTTGAGGGAGAAAAGATAAGTACGCTCTCAGGTACCGGCAAACGCCAGATGGTATCAATGGGGGCGTATGTCGTTATATATCCGGATAAGGTGAGATTCAACACAAAGACGAAGACACTTGAGTCCCTGGGGGCAACCTTCCAGGCGGCCGGAACAGTATCATTTAGTCTTTGTACGTTTGACGGAACAGCAATATCTCCGACAGCCTCTTCTACCGCGCCGGCGTCTCCGACAAACGGCCAGTATTGGATTGACACGTCTGTTACACCGAACGAACTGAAGCAATGGTCGCAAACACAGGGGATGTGGAACGCTGTCGCTTCGTCGTATGTAAAAATATCCGCGTCGGGTATCGGGGCGAATTTCAATAAACTCGACGTCGTAAAGATATCAGGCGTAACCGGTACCTATGCAGATACATTCAATACCGATATGGCATTATGGGATGTATCGACAGACGCAGTAGTAGTAACTGCCTTGATAAACAACGTGTTCGACAACACAGGGATCCGGATCGAGCGTACGCCGCCGGACCTTGACTTCGTATGCGAACACAATAATAGACTCTGGGGATGTAATTCTGCAAAACATGAGATATACGCCTGCAAGTTGGGGGATCCGACAAACTGGACATCGTATCTCGGAACGGCAGCGGATGCCTTCGCGGTAACAGTAGGATCCGATGGAGACTTCACAGGCTGCGCAGAACACGGCGGCTCGGTGGTATTTTTCAAGGAACGCTATATTCACAAGATGTATGGAACTGCGCCTTCAAACTTTCAGTTAGACACGAAGCCGGAACGCGGGGTGAAGGAAGGCTGTCACGACTCGATAGTCCTGATATCTGGAATCCTCTATTATCTCTCAGTAGATGGAATTGTGAGGTACGAAGGATCTTATCCGACGTTGATATCAGGAAACCTTGGCCGTGTATCATACCAGGATGCAAGGGCCGGCGAAGCAAACGGCAAATACTATGTGTCTATGTCAGATGGCACGACGAGAAAGTTAATCACATACGACACACAAAACGGCGCATGGCACATCGAGGACAAAGGGAAGGATTTTAACTACTTCGTAAATTACAAGAACAGATTACTGTTCTACGACGCAGATAGAGAAATGATCCTGGCAGAAGGCAAGGAGACAAAGATCGGTGGAATAACCTACACGCAGGACACGGATCCGGTCGTATGGTCAAGGACCTTCGGTATCTCAGGTATCGATACGCCTTCAAACTCTAAATCATATATTGATCCGATGCACAAGTATATTTCACAGTTTGTCCTGAGATTTGCTCTCGAACTCGGCGGAGAGATGTATCTTGACATCGAATATGATTCATGCGGGGAGTTTGAAAATGTGATACACATCAAGAGCGAATATGAAGTATCAAGAAGAGACACGCCGGGATATAAACAGTTAAGGTCCTTGGAAGTGCCGGTTATTCCAAAACGCTGCGATCACATGAGATTGAGAATTCACGGCAGCGGGTATATCAAGGTATTCTCGATATCGAAAAAGATCGAAGGAGGCGGCCTATGATCAATCTCAAATACACATATCAGCCGTCACACAGCATTGATGAAGTAAACACTCAGGTCACAAACCTTGTCGAGTTATTAAAAAGCGAACTATTGCAGGCAGCGACAAACGAAAACATCGAGGCGGTCACGCTGAAGGTAGATCAGACATCAGACGATGGCCTTCGGAGAATAGCACAGGTTCAGGCAGCGGTTGGAGATACGGCGGCAAAGGTAGGCATGCTTGCCACTTATAACCAGGCGACCGGCTCAATCACAGTATCAGCCGCCTTAGTTAATGGAATCGAGCAATCAGACATCACACTCACCGGCGATCAGATCACGCTTAACGGCAATGTAACGATAGCAAACAACTTCAAGTTGTCCGGGGATCACATAGTGGCGAATACAATCACGGCAAATGAGATTGCTTCAAACTATGTTTACGCCGGATCCATCGACGCAAGTCAGATCACGGCCGGCACGATTGACGCGGCGAGAATAGACGCCTCATCGATAAGCGTACAAGCACTCATAAACGCGTATGGAAGTCCTATAAGAATGGGGAATGGCCTGTGGTTTACAAGAAATGATACAGACTATGTGTATTTAAGCGCAGACGGATTAACCGGCGGCGACGCCGATGTAGACAAAGTTTACACAGGCGATATTTTCATGACCGGATCGCTTACGCTATCCTCTGGCGCGTCAATCGGAACACAGGGGAACGATTTATACATAAACGCATTTACGCGGGCAACGGCCGGGATGACAGTTTCAAGCACGTTGACATCAAGCGGAAAAGCGTATCTAAATGACGAGGTATTCGCTGCCGGAATAGCAGCCCAAACGGCCCAGTCAAGCAATCCGAACGTGCGGTGTCAGGACAACACGCACAGATTGGCGATTATCTCCGGATCATCCAAACGATTCAAGCACGACATCAAGCCGATCGAGGAAGAAACTCTCGATCCTCACAAACTGTACGACGTGCCGGTAATTCAGTACATCTATAACAACGACTACCTGGGAAAAGAAGATCCGAGATACGAAAAGCCGATTGCCGGATTCATAGCAGAGGATATCGACAAGATATATCCGATCGCATGTGATCACGATGAAAAGGATGGGAGACCGAACGACTGGAACGTCAGATATATAGTCCCGCCTATGCTTGCGCTCATTCAGGAACAAAACGAAAGAATAAAACGACTGGAGGCCCGGTATGGAGAATAAGAAAACAATATCGAAAGAAGATTATATCATATCACGATTGGCAGCAAAGATAAGCCAACTCGAAACATTTATCGCGGAATTAGAATTCCAAAACGCTCTCCTGGCGGAGAGTATAAACGCTCTCGAAAAGGAGGATGGAGAAGATGGCAAAGAGTAACAAAAAAGAAACCTTCAAGACAGCCAAAAACGCGACTGTGACCGGCGCAGTAACCGGCAAGACAGGCGGTTCGTTCGGAACAATCAACCAGGCGTCACGGCAGCAGACAAACAACAATCAAACAGCGCTGCAGAACACGTCTCCGATAACACACGATACAAAATACGGATCGACGTATGACGCGCTTCAAGCGACGGCTATAGATCCGTACACAGAATCGCAGACAGTACAGGATGCAAAGGCTCACCTTAACGCATACTTAAACGGAGAAGGAAAGCCTGCCTACACTTCGCAGTATAGCGATACGATCAGAGACATGGCAAACAAGATCGCGAACAGAGAAGACTTCTCGTACGACTTCAACACCGATCCTCTGTATCAGAATTATCGTGATCAGTATCAGAGGCAGGCCGTGCTTGGTCAACAGGGCGCGATGGCAAACGCAGCGGCATTGACCGGCGGATATGGATCCTCTTACGCTTCCACGGCAGGCAACCTGGCTTATCAGGAAAATATGTCACAGTTAAACAACGTGATTCCACAGTTATACCAGATGGCCTATGACAAGTACAATACAGACCTCTCAAATCAGAGAGCAGACCTGTCTATGTATCAGGATCTTGAAAATACAGACTACGGCAGATACAGAGATCAGGTATCTGACTGGAACACAGACCGCGGATATTACACAGACTACTACAACACAGAGGCAGACAGGGATTGGAACAAGTACAGAGCAAACGTAGATGACATCCATTGGAAAGATAGTTTCAATCAGACGGAGAACTCAAATGCTCAGAACTATAACTCGCAAGAACATTGGAACAAGAAGAACTATGATCAGGGTGTGAAGGAATGGAAAGAACAGATCAGGCAGTATAACAAGAGCCTCAAAGAAGAACAAAGACAGTTCGACAAAAACTACAAACTGGCAAAAAAAGTTAAAACCTCCGGAGGATCCGGCGGGGGTGGTTACAGAAGGTCCGGATCCAGTAGCAAAGGATCTTCAGGTATACCAACAGCAGTATACAACATCCTGAAGAAGTACAGAAACGGAAACAAGCCACAGGGCGAGATTGCCGCAAACGTACTTAACAGACTCGCGTCACAGTATAACTTATCGGATTCTCAGATGGACTATCTGTACGGGACATGGTTAGGATATAAGTCGACGCCTACTGTCAAAGAGAACACAAAGCACGACACGGGAAAGAAGACAAAGTATCAGACATATCTTGATATCCCAGAAGTAGTAAGGGATTCGTTCGATATCATGAATGACGAGCAGTTCGCCTCCTACAAGATGCAGAACAAGGGCGGCGGAGATTGGAAGAATTACGAAGCGTACTTAAAGGCTATGGCCAAAAAGTACGGATTTTGACATAGGAGGAAATTATGGGATCCTTTTCGACATGGAGAAAAAAGCAGAACGAGGCAGACAGAAAGGCCTATGAAAAAGAAGCAAAGGCGATTGCGAGAACAGCGAACGAGAACAGAAGAAATGGAACAACGCTTTCAGAAGAACGAAGAATTGTCAATGACCTTGCATTGAACCGCCTCAGAAGCGAAGCAAGCAGACTCTCCGGCATTAACGGCCGGAACGGCAAACAGACGGAACGAGAAATCAATCTTTTTAACAAGGCCGCAAAGTCTGAAGAGAAATACAGAAAAGCAGCACAAACAGTAAGAAGTACAGAGGGAAGGACAACGAGTCCTTCCTTTAGTGCGTCAAATACTACATCAAACGAACAGAAAGCAAAGAACCCCTTCGAAGCACAGCGCCAGGGGATGCTGAAGGTCGCTGACGCACGTTTTCAGGCAAAGGCAGCGGAATATCAAAAGGCTGTAGAAGAACAAGAGAATCAGAGGAAGGCAGACCTCTTGAAGTATGGCGATGTAGAGAATATGTCTGCGAAGGAGATCGGAGACAGAATTAAGAAACTCGAATCCGAAAAGCAGCAGCGCGAGGTAGCAAGAACGCAGGATGCTGACGTCAAGGGATATAATACTGTTGGCAGCGGGGCTGGCGCCGGACAGATATCAGCATTACTCAACAAGAAGGGACTCTCTCAGTCACAACTTGACGAGATGGCCAAACTTGATGCAGACGCCGATGACAAACTCAGAGTCTACAAGACAGCGCTTCCGGCCGCAACAATGAGAGAGGCAGAAAAGAATCTCACACCGACAGAGATCGAGCAAATCAAGAAGGCAGCGGATATCATCCGGAGAGATGCCGACGACGGAAACGGACACCTTATTACGACGCCAGGAGAACTGCAGGAAGTACACGACAACGCCAGAAGAAAAGTAGAATACCTGAAGAGAAAAGGCGTAGACACAGACTACCTGATCGAAGCCTACGGCGTGCAGATGGATAACGAAGACGCAAAGAAGGCAGAGGAAGACTTCAAAGACTGGGCCGGACAAAACGCCTTCACGGGCACCCTGGCTTCCCTTGGCACGATTGCGATGTCGCCGATCACAGCAATCACAGACGCAACAGAAGACCTCTATCACGCTGTAAGAAATGCCGATACGGACAAACCGGTCGAATTGAATCAAAAGAGAAGAGGGCTTGGCAATTTGACGCAGGCCATGAGGCAGGGTGTATCGGAGAACATCGAAAATCCGATATGGAATTTCGTTTACAATTCCACCATGTCAACAGGCGATTCTCTTATGTCTATTGCGACTGGCAACCTTTTAGGTGGGGCAGCGGCCGGGACAAAAGTATCTCAGGCTATTATGTCAGTCGGGGCAGCGGATCAGACCTACAACGAGGCAATTGAAAGAGGGATCGATCCGATAAACGCGCTCGCAACCGCTATAACGGCCGGCGTGACAGAGTGGGTTACAGAGAAATACTCCATTGATGGATTCAAGAAGATGGCGCTGAAGCGACCGGAGAACCTGAAATCATTGGTAATGAATATCGGAAAGCAGATGGCGACGGAAGGATCCGAAGAGGCGGCGTCAGATGTCCTGAATACAATCGCAGATAACGCTATCAACGGCAAGAAGTCAGAGTATAACCAGAGTGTAAAGAGATACATGGAACAAGGTCTCACGCAGCAGCAGGCGAAGAAAGCCGCTATGATGGACTGGCTTTCAAACACAGCGTACGACGCGGCGGCGGGTGCATTTTCGGGCGCGCTTATGGGCGCCGGCGGTCAGGCCATGTCATACAACCAGGTACAGAATGACATCGAAAGATACGGCGGAAATATCAAAAAAGGCGGAGACTTAAAGGCGGTCATCGATTATGCAGCGAAGTTTGAAGAACTTGGTAAACTCGTAAAAAGAGCAGATAAGACAGCAAACGATAGCAAAACAATTGGACAGATTGCTGAGGCAGTGGAAAGACAGGTCAACGAGCGTATCGAAAAAGCAGAGTCGGCAGAAGAACTCGGAGAACTTTATGAAGAATTAAGAGACGAGGCGCCGGACACAGTAGGTATTCAGATTGACGCTGCGGTTCGCAAGAAAGCAGAGAGTCTGTACGAAGAAGCAGAAGAAAAAGAAAGGGAATCCTTGGAGAGCCTGAAAGGTATTGCAGAAGAAAGCCTCGTCAATACATCAGAGCGTCTGGGAGGAAAGATAGAGGAGGCAAACAATGAAACTGAAAAATATGAATACTACGACAAAGATACTGGAAGAACCTATGAAGTACAGCATACGTCTTCGCCTGAGAGAGTGGAGATGGCAAAGGAGGTATCTTCGCCGTCTCAGGAAACAGAGGAAACGAGCAATGAAAGGATATCTGAAGAGTCAAAAGCGCCGCTGAGAATACTCAATCACAGATCCGCTACGCTTGATGCTTCCGGCGAAAAGGTAACAATCGAAGGCATCGAAGGAACCGGCACGAAAGACGTGAGACTAAAGATCGATGGCCGGACAGACGAGGTACCTTTATCCGACGTACATTTTGAGAATCGGGCAGTTGAGCAGATCTACAGAGTGGCGTCAACGATGGATGATGCGGCAGCGGCTACTGCCATGATATCAAATTATGACGGCAAGCAGGACACGCAGAATTACGCCCTTGACTTCGACAGGGCATACAACTGGGGATCGGCTATGATGTCGTACGATTCTCTTCGACAGAAGTTTGCCTTTACGACGCCGGAACATATCGTCAAAATGGCGTACTACTTAGGCCAGAACGCCGGCGAGAATAGATTCAACGAGGCACGCGAAGAAACACAGGCAATCAAGGCCGGAGAAAGAACATTCAAGAAGGGTACAGGAAAAGCAATCGACGAAAGAACAGACGAGTATTCAAAGGGAGACGTATACTCTCAGATCGATCAGGCGATGGCGAAAAAGTTAGGCATCACAGTACGTTCGGTTGATGACATCAAGGCAGACGAGAAGGAAGTAGTCGGCACTATTAACGGATATTTTGACGCCGCGAATGCAGAGATGCGGTTTTCGGAATTGGCAGAATCCAAACTCGGCGTGAGAATTCATGAGTCGATGGAATTTTTGGACAAGATGGATCCGGATCTTTACAAGATGACAGTCGGGGCTGTCTTGAAGTACGCCATGGATTCGAACGGCGCGAAGTCTATCTACGATGAGATTATCAACTACCGCGATACATACCGCGACGTAGAGGGAGAAAAGACCTTTGCTGAGGCAACGGAAGAATACATCAACGACGCAATCTCCGGCGCCTTTATGTCAGAAGAAGGCGCAAAGGACTTCGTTAACTGGCTCGGTAAAGAGAACTTCTCTTCGAGCGAGAAGAAGGGAATCCTGAAGACAATTGCGGAGGTCATCAACGGCCTTATCGAGAAAATTAAAGACGCGTTGAACATGGGCGGACTCACAAAGGCACAGCAAAAAATTGCGAACGCAAGCCTTGCACAACAGCAAACGATCCGGCAGATAT
>Ga0326514_10000218_pt1 | contig 37039 bp, 30 predicted proteins | sample 3_2548_0518_D_FD_203653 | JGI IMG/M metagenome (GOLD analysis project Ga0326514, IMG submission 203653) | Bovine rumen microbial communities from UC Davis, California, United States - 3_2548_0518 | ecosystem: Host-associated > Mammals > Digestive system > Stomach > Rumen | place: USA... | reverse complement strand
ACAAGAACTATTATATCATCTACTTTGTAGAAGACGATACCATTTGGTTCGCTGACATTTGGGACCGGCGCAACAACCCTGCCAGTCTTGTAGCAAGAATCAAATAATCAAATAATCTCCTCAACTCAGAAAAAAAATATTCTCCGAATCGCTTGGCGGTTTGGATTTTTCTTGCTAACAAAGGTAAGTTCAGGCTTCATCAAGCGAGATGAAGAGAGTTCTTATTTTGTGAAAGTCACGTCTACAGGTGACATCACAGACGGTGGGAACAACCTATGACATCCCCGTAGTGGCAAGCGGTACAGACATCAGCGCTACCAACAAGTTGGTGGCTACCGATGGTACATCGACTGTTTCTGACGCTGCCGTGCTGAGTGATGGAGCATTCCATCCGTTGACTTCTGGCGTTATCGCTGCCGGCAAGGCTTATCTTCCTTACGATAACATCACAGGTGGCAATCCGTTTACTGATGCTGCGCCTGCACTCACCATCATATTCGGTGGCGAGACAACGGGCATTGAAAATACAGTTAAGAGAGAAGAGATTAAAGATAAGAGTTTCTTTAACTTAGCTGGTCAGCGCGTGGCTCAGCCTACGCAAGGTCTGTATATCGTGAATGGTAAGAAAGTGGTATTGAAGTAAAGAATAGGAGGATAGAAGATTATGAAAAAGACATATATCAACCCTGAAATGGAGATTGTAAAATAAGTGCCCCTTGGCGAAGGGAGCTGATTTTTATAAATTTAGTAAATTGTTTTTTCAAAGGTCACTGGCTCACGATGAGCCGGTGGCTTTTCTTCTTCCATAATGACGAAAAATAATAATGGTGCTACTGGCGCTACTGAGCGCTGTAAACATCTGTATTTCTGATATATAACGGTGCACGAAAAGGGTGAGATGGAACTACTCTGCCACTACTGAAGCTGCACCGAGAGAGTGTTACTTGCTGATGGAAAGTGTATCACTTGCTGATGGTAAATGTGCCACTTTTGATCACAGGGAGGCTCCCCATCATTGTAAAGAGGCTCCCTGTGTTCGTAGGGAGGCTCCCTATGCTCACTACGCGCTTCGTAATTTTCACTACGCGCGTCGGAAATTTCATTACTCTTGTCGGAATTTTTGCTACGCGCCTCCTGGTGAACATTACGCGCGTCGGAATTTCAGCACTTCTCGGTGCAGCTTCAGTAGTGGCAGAGTAGTTCCATCTCACCCTTTTCGTGCACTGTTATATATCAGATATACAGATATTTACAGCGCTCAGTAGCACCAGTAGTACTATTTTTAATTTTCGCCCTTATTGGAGTGAGAAATATCATCCCATTTTTTAACAAAAAAGGACATGATACAAAGAAAAATACCTTTTTATTTTGTATTCTCACCGCTTATTCGTACCTTTGCCCAAGAAAAAAAACGAGCAACCATGACAGAGAGACTATATTTCACACCACAGGAGAAGGAAGAGACGCTGGCCCTGCTGCAAGAGCTGAGACAGCAGATAGCACCATCGCTGCAGGAAGGCGACGAGGAACGGCTGCGCCAACAGCTGATGAAATCGGTGGGCAACCACCAGGTGCAGCGCAACGTGTTCGGACTGAACCCCATCCTGATGAGCTTTCAGACGGCACGGCTGGTGGTGAGCGAAATAGGGTTGCGACGCGATGCCGTGCTGGCCGTGCTGCTGCGCACCATGGTGGACGACGGCACAATGACCGTGGACGAGGTGAAGGAGGGCTTCGGACAGTCAGTGGCCCGCATCCTGCACGGTCTGCAGCGCATCCAGGAGCTGTATGAGAAGAACCCCGTGGTGGAGTCGGAGAATTTCAGAAACCTGCTGCTCTCGTTTGCCGAAGACATGCGCGTGATTCTGATCATGATTGCCGACCGAGTGAACCTGATGCGCCAGATTCGCGACACGCAGGCCCTGGAGGCCCAGCGACAGGTGAGCGAAGAGGCGGCCTATCTCTATGCCCCGCTGGCCCACAAGCTGGGACTCTACAAGCTGAAGAGCGAGCTGGAAGACCTGTCGCTGAAATATCTGGAGCACGACGCCTACTATCACATCAAGGAGAAGCTGAGCGAGACGAAGAAGGCCCGCGACGCCTACATAGAGGGATTCATCGGACCTGTGGAGCAGCGGCTGAAAGAGGCCGGCCTGAGCTTCCATATCAAGGGGCGCACCAAGTCGATACACAGCATCTGGCAGAAGATGAAGAAGCAGCGCTGCCCCTTCGAGGGTGTCTACGACCTCTTTGCCATCCGCATTATTCTGGAGGAAGGAGGAAAGTGGAAAGAGGAAGGTGGAGAGAAAGAGGAGCGCGAGCGGCACCGCCGCGAGGTGATGCAGTGCTGGCAGGCCTTCGCCATCGTCACATCGATGTATCAGCCCAACCCCAAGCGTCTGCGCGACTGGCTGAGCGTGCCCAAGTCGAACGGCTATGAGAGTCTGCACATCACCGTGCTGGGCCCAGAGCAGAAGTGGGTGGAGGTGCAAATCCGTACAGAGCGCATGGACGAGGTGGCAGAGCGAGGCGTGGCAGCCCACTGGCGCTACAAGGGTGTGAAGAGTGAGACGGGCGTAGACGAGTGGCTGACCAACATACGCACCATGCTGGAGACATCGGAGGGTCTGGAGGCCATGGACCAGTTCAAGATGGACCTCTACGAAGACGAGGTGTTTGTCTTCACGCCGAAGGGCGACCTCTACAAGTTTCCCAAGGGTGCCACAGTGCTCGACTTTGCCTACCACATTCACTCCAAGATAGGCAATCAGTGCGTGGGCGCGCGCATTAATAATAAGGTGGTGAACATCCGCCAGCCACTGCAGAGCGGCGACCAGGTGGAGATTATGACAGCCACCAACCAGAAACCCAAGCAAGACTGGCTGAGCATCGTGAAAACATCGAGGGCCAAGGCCAAGATACGCCTAGCACTGAAGGAGACCCAGGTGAAGGAGGGACTCTACGCCAAGGAGATGCTGGAGCGCAAGTTCAAAAACCGCAAGCTGGAGATGGAGGAGAGCATCATGCAGCACCTCATCAAGAAGCTGGGATTCAAGGAGGTGAGCGACTTCTACCGCCATGTGGCATCGGGCGAGCTGGATGTGAACACGGTGATAGACCGCTACGTGGAGCTGCAACAGGGCGAGCAGCCCGTGACAGGCAACAACATGGCCCAGACGGCTGCCGACTTTGTGCTGGACGAAAGCCGCATGCCCCACGAGCACTTGCAGGAAGACGTGCTGGTGATAGACCGCAACCTGAAGGGTGTGGACTATCAGCTGGCCCGCTGCTGCCAGCCCATCTATGGCGACAAGGTGTTTGGATTCGTCACCGTGAGCGGCGGCATCAAGATTCACCGTGAAGACTGCCCCAACGCCCCTGAGTTGAAGAAGCGCTTCGGCTATCGTGTGGTCAAGGCCCGCTGGAGCGGCAAGGGTGCCTCGCAGTATGCCATCACCCTGCGCATCATCGGCAACGACGACATCGGCATCGTGAACAATCTCACCAGCATCATCTCCAAGGAAGAGAGGCTCGTGCTGCGCAGCATACAGATTGACTCGCACGACGGACTGTTCAGCGGCAACCTGGTGATTATGATCGACGACAACACCCGTCTGCAGGCACTCATCAAGAAGCTGCACGCCGTGAAGGGCGTGAAGCAGATCGTAAGACTGTGACAGGAGTTCAGTAGTTACAGGAGTTCTGGAGTTGCAGACGATAGTAGAGTTATAAAGTCTGTTAAATAATCAGATGAAGGCGACAGAATTACAAAAAATCTTTGTAATTTTGTTGCGCATTATACACATGCGTGTACGTGCCACCAAGAGACGAAAGAATAAAACAATCATATAAATGCAATTTAAATGGAAATACGAACCACCTACACCAGAGAGACAGAGGGCGGCTGAAGAACTGGCCGAAAAGATAGGCATGAGCCCTATCATGGCCAGTCTGCTCATACAGCGGGGCATCAAGACGGAGAGTGCGGCCAAGCGCTTTTTCCGACCCATGCTGAGCGAGCTGATAGACCCGTTTCTGATGAACGACATGGACGTGGCCGTAGACAGGCTGAACGATGCCATGGGGCGAAAGGAACGTATCATGGTGTATGGTGACTACGATGTGGACGGATGTACGGCAGTGGCCCTGGTGTACAAGTTTCTGCAGCAGTTCTACTCGAACATCGACTACTACATCCCCAACCGCGAGGTAGACGGCTACGGGGTGAGCCGGGTGGGCATCGACTATGCCCGCGAGACTGGTGTCAAGCTGATTATCGTGCTCGACTGTGGCATCAAGGCCATCGAGGAGATAGCCTACGCCAAGGAGCTGGGCATCGACTTCATCGTGTGCGACCACCACGTGCCCGACGAGGTGCTGCCTGATGCCACGGCCATCCTCAACCCCAAGCGGCTGGACTCCACCTATCCCTTCAAGCACCTCTGCGGCTGTGGCGTGGGCTTCAAGCTGATGCAGGCCTTTGCCAAGAACAACGGCATCCCCTTCTCACGGCTCATCCCCCTGTTGGACTTCTGCGCCGTGTCGATCGCTGCCGACCTGGTGCCAGTAGAGGGCGAAAACCGCATTCTGGCCTTCCACGGACTGAAACAGCTCAACCAGGGCTGTAGCACAGGATTGAAGGCCATCATCGACATCTGCGGACTGACTGGCCGCGAACTCACCATGAGCGACATCGTGTTCAAGATTGGCCCTCGCATCAACGCCTCTGGGCGCATGATGAACGGCAGAGAAGCCGTGGAGCTGCTGGTGGAGAAAGACCTGCAGCGGGCGCTGACACTGGCTGCCCGCATCAACGAGCTGAACGAACAGCGCAAGGATGTGGACAAGCAGATGACTGAAGAGGCCAACGACATCGTGGCCCGTCTGGAGAGTCAGCAGCACCTGCAGAGCATCGTGCTCTATGACGAAGGATGGAAGAAAGGCGTGGTGGGCATTGTGGCCTCACGACTCACAGAGCTCTATTTCCGTCCCACCGTGGTACTCACCATCAACGACGGCATCGCATCCGGATCGGCACGCAGCGTGGCAGGCTTCGACATCTACGATGCTGTGAAGTCGTGTCGCGACCTGCTGGAAAACTTCGGCGGACACACCTACGCCGTGGGACTGACGCTCCGTCAGGAGAACATCCCCGAATTCCGTCGCCGTTTCCAGGAATATGTCAGCCAGCACATCCTGCCCGAGCAGACACAGCACACACTGGACATCGACATGGAGCTGGATTTCCAGCAAATCACCAAGCGCCTGCTGAGCGAGCTGAAAAAGTTGGCGCCCCACGGACCCAGCAACGAGAAGCCGCGATTTCTGACACGCTGTGTCTACGACTACGGCACCTCGAAAGTGGTGGGCAGAAACCAGGAACACATCAAGCTGGAGCTGGTCGACTCGAAGTCGGCAGTGGTGATGAACGGCATCGCCTTCGGACAGAGCGCCGCAGCACGCTATATCAAGAGCAAGCGCAGCTTCGACATTGTATATAACATCGAAGAGAATGCCTACAAGCGAGGCGACGTGCAGCTGCAGATAGAAGACATACAGCCGTCGGAAGTTGACAATGGATAATTGACAATGGATAATGGGTCACCAGATAATTGTCAATTATCAATTGTCAATTATCAATTCATTTTGAAGAAATACTGGGGCTACGATGATTTCAGAGGCATACAGCGAGATATCATCGAGTCGATAGGTGCTGGTCACGACACACTGGGACTCATGCCCACAGGAGGCGGCAAGAGCATCACCTTCCAGGTGCCGGCCATGGCGATGCAGGGCGTATGCCTGGTCATCACGCCCCTCATCGCACTTATGAAAGACCAGGTGACCCACCTCCGCCAGCGGCACATCAACGCAGCAGCCATCTACAGCGGCATGAGCCACGACGACATCCTGCGCACACTGGATAACGCCATCCTGGGCAACACCAAGTTTCTGTACATCTCGCCAGAGCGACTCTCCAGCGAACTCTTCATCACCAAGATTCGACACATGCAGGTGTGCTTCATCACTGTAGACGAAGCCCACTGCATCTCACAATGGGGCTACGACTTCCGACCGTCGTACCTGCAGATAGCCCGTATACGCGAAGTGAAGCCCCAAGTGCCCGTCCTGGCACTCACGGCAACTGCCACCCCACAGGTGATAGAAGACATCTGCGAGCGGCTCACTCCACCCTCTGCCCCCCTCACTCCACCCTCCACCCACTCCTTCCACGTCTTCCGCATGTCGTTCGAGCGCAAGAATCTGGCCTACGTGGTGAGGCTGGCCGACGACAAGATGGCTGAACTGACGCACATCCTGACCATGACCCAAGGGGCGGCCATCGTCTATGTGCGCAGCAGGAAAAGGACGAAAGACATCAGCACACAACTCAGCGAGCAAGGCATCTCTGCCACCTTCTATCACGCCGGTCTGGAGCCCGCCGACAAAGACCAGCGACAGCACGACTGGCAGACCGACCAACAGCGGGTGATGGTGGCCACCAACGCCTTCGGCATGGGTATCGACAAGGCCGATGTGAGGCTGGTGATCCACTACGACTGCCCAGACTCCATCGAGGCCTATTTCCAGGAGGCCGGACGAGCAGGCAGAGACGGCAAGAAGGCATACGCCGTGCTGCTCTACAACAGCCACGAGCATGCCAAGCTGGAGAAGCGCATCCTTGACAGCTACCCTGAAAAAGACTACATCCGCCAGGTTTACGAGCATCTGGCCTACTACTACCAGATAGCCACGGGCGACGGCTACGGCTTCGCCAGCGACTTCAGCATGGAAGACTTCTGCCGGCGCTTCCACCACTTTCCCATCAGGGTGCAGTCGGCCCTGCAAATCCTGCAAAGGGCAGGCTACATAGAATACGAAGAAGACCAAGACACCCACACACGCATCCACTTTCTGCTGGAGCGCCACGAACTGTATCGGCTGAGGGAGCTGACCAGCAAGGAGGAACGGGTGATAGAAGCCCTGCTGAGAAACTACGGCGGACTCTTCTCCGACTACGAGTTCATCGACGAAACGCTGATGAAACAAATCACAAGCATGACCGACCACGAATTCTACCAAGTGCTCATCAGCCTCTCACAACGACACATCCTGCACTTCGTGCCTCGCAAGCACATGCCCTACGTCAGATGGATGCAACGGCGAGAAGATGCAGAGCACATCATGCTGCCCCCCAGCGTCTATGAAGACCGGCGAGCACAATATGAGCTACGCATCAAAAGCATGCTCGACTATGCCGAAAGGGAAGACCGCTGCCGCTCGCGCCTGCTACTGGAATACTTCGGAGAGAAAGACACCCACGACTGTCGGCAGTGTGATGTGTGTCAGCAAAACAAGAAATCCCAGCATGCCGACGATGCCTGCCAAAAGATTCTGCAACTGCTGGCCGACAAGCAGGAACACCCGATAGCAGAAATGAGAATGCTGCCCTTCGACACGGCAGACATCGACGCTGCACTGGCCAGACTCGTGAGCGAAGAACGCATAAAACCCTGCGATGGCACAATAAAAGCGGTATAGCTACGTTTTAATAAGGTATGGAAATTTGAGCCACGCTGTATAAAAGTATGACAATTCGCAGATATATCATCACACTCCTGCTCACCATGACGGTTATGACTGTCGTGGCACAGTCGTTCACGCTCTCAGGAAAGGTGAACGACGAAGAGGGCAACCCCATAGAGCTAGTCACCATCAGCTGTCTGGAACAGGGAGCCATGACGATGGCCAACCTGAAGGGCGAATACCAGCTGAAGCTGAAATCTGCCGACTCGGTGGTTGTCAAGTTCTCCATGGTGGGCTATCAGACCCGCACTCGTGTACTGCGCAATCCCAAGGGCAACCAGCGACTGGTCATCACCTTGCACCCCATGCAGGCCCTCGACGAGGTGGTGGTGACAGAGCGCCGACGCCAGACCACCAGCCTAGAACAGCTCGACACGAAAGGGCTAAAACAGACACCATCGACCTCGGGCAATGCCGTGGAGGAGCTGGTGCAGCAGCAGGCTGGCGTAAGCACCCACAACGAGCTGTCGAGTCAGTATAATGTAAGAGGCGGTTCGTTCGACGAGAATTCCGTCTACATCAATCATGTGGAGGTCTACCGTCCCCTGCTGGTCCGTTCTGGTCAGCAGGAGGGTCTCAGCATCATCAACAGCGACATGGTGGAAAAGATTGGCTTCTCCAGCGGTGGCTTTGAGGCCAAATACGGTGACAAGATGTCGAGTGTGCTTGACATACAGTATCGCAAGCCCACCCGACTGGAGGGCAACATCCAGGCATCGCTGCTGGGCGGCAGCGTGTTTGCAGGCTATGGCAACAAGCACTTCTCGATGAGTCACGGCGTGCGCTACAAGACCAACCGCTATCTGCTGGGCTCGCTGGAGACCAAGGGCGAATATCGGCCCAGTTTCCTGGACTATCAGACCTATATCACCTACAAGCCCAGCGAACGGTGGGACATCGACCTCATAGGCTATATCTCTGAGAATCACTACAATTTCAAGCCCTCCGACCGTGAGACATCCTTCGGCACGATGCAGAATGTCAGGACCTTCAAGGTGTACTTCGACGGACAGGAGAAGGATATCTTCCGCACCCTATTCGGCACGCTAGGCATCACGCGCCACATCACCCCCAACACCAGCATCAAGTTGCTGGCATCGGCCTTCCATACCAAAGAGCAGGAAACCTTCGACATCCAGGGGCAGTATTGGCTCGATGACACGCAGACACAGGAGCAGCTGGGAGTGGGCACCTATATGGAGCATGCCCGCAACTACATCACAGCCGATGTGCAGAGTGTGAAGCTGATGATGAACCACAAGACACAGAAGCACGACCTGGAAGCAGGGGTGACGGTGAAGTGGGAGAAAATCAAGGAGAACACCCGTGAATACGAGATGCGCGACTCCAGCGGCTACAGCATCCCCCACTCTGTCTCACGTCTCGACATGATCTACTCGCTGGCATCGCTCAACGAGCTGAAAGCCACGAGGCTGGAGGCCTACGTGCAAGACACGCGTCGCTGGCAGACCAAAGGTGAGAAGCCCTGGCATTTCACCATCAACTATGGCTTGCGCATGAGCAATTGGAGCTACAACAAGGAGACGGTACTCTCGCCCCGTGTGTCGCTGGCTGCCATCCCCGGCTTCAATGAGAACATGACCTTCCGACTGGCCACAGGTCTCTACTATCAGACTCCTTTCTTCAAGGAGCTGCGAGACACCACCACCAGCAATCACCAGACCATCGTGACGCTGAACAAGAAAATCAAGAGCCAGCGCAGTATCCACATCGTGGGCGCCTTCGACTACAAGTTCCGCATGATGAACCGTCCCTTCCGATTCACTGCCGAAGCCTACTACAAGGCGCTTTCCAACTTGGTGCCCTACAATGTGCAGAACATGAAGGTGGTTTACTATGGCGAGAACCAAGCCAGCGGACATGCCGCAGGTCTTGACCTGAAGCTCTATGGCGAATTTGTGCCAGGCACCGACTCGTGGCTCACGTTCTCCATCATGTCGACACAACAGAAGATCAACGGTGTCAGCGTTCCCCTGCCCACCGACCAGCGATGGGGCATCAACCTGCACTTCACCGACTATTTCCCTGGCACAGAACGTTGGAAGATGACACTCCGACTGGCCTTTGCCGACGGACTGCCCTTCGGAGCACCCCACCGTGGATTGGAGTATCACCAGTTCAGAGCACCTGCCTACAAGCGTGCCGACATCGGTATGAGCTATCTGGCCTATCAGCACACAGGGCGCACAGGCTTTGGCGTGCGCAGGGTGTGGCTGGGCATTGACGGTCTGAACATCTTCGGCATTGCCAATGTCAACAGTTACTACTGGGTGACCGATGTCACCAACCATCAGTATGCCGTGCCCAACTATCTGACGGGGCGCCAAATCAACGGAAAAGTAACCGTAGAGTTTTAATATTTCTTAATAATCCCCTTACTTCCCTAAATTCTCAGGGGCTGATTCTCTATTCTCAAATAGAATTAGTACCTTTGCAACTATAATTGTACAACTATAAAGACATATTATCATGAAGATTTCTCACATTGAGCATCTGGGCATTGCCGTTCAGAGCATCGAAGAGAGCCTGCCGTTCTTCCAGGATGTGCTGGGCTTGGAGTGTTATGCAACAGAAGTAGTGGAAGACCAGAAGGTAAAGACCGCCTTCCTGAAGTGTGGCGAAGTGAAGCTAGAGCTGCTGGAGCCCACATCACCAGAGAGCACCATCCAGAAGTGGCTCGACAAGGGCAACAAGGGTGTGCACCATGTGGCCTTCTGCATCGAAGACGGTGTAGCCAATGCACTGGCCGAAGTCTCTGAAAAGGGCGTGCGCCTCATCGACCAGGCTCCCCGCAAGGGTGCTGAGGGCCTGAACATCGCATTCCTGCACCCGAAGTCTACTGCCGGCGTGCTGACCGAACTGTGTGAACATCCAGAGTGAAATAATTGATAATTGACAATTGATAATTGATAATTAAAATAAGACAATGAGCAAGCAATTAGAGAAAATCAAACAGCTCATCGAGAAGCGCGAACAAGCCCGTCTCGGTGGTGGCGAGAAAGCCATTCAGAAGCAGCATGATAAAGGTAAATACACTGCCCGCGAGCGCATCGAGATGCTGCTCGACAAGGGTTCCTTCGAGGAGTACGACATGTTCAAGGAGCACCGCTGCCACAACTTCGGCATGGAGAAGAAGCAGTTCCTGGGCGACGGTGTGGTAGCCGGTAGCGGCACCATCGACGGTCGTCTGGTGTTCATCTTTGCACAAGACTTTACCGTGCATGCCGGTTCGCTTTCAGAGACCATGAGCCAGAAGATCTGCAAGGTGATGGATATGGCCATGAAGATGGGAGCCCCCGTCATTGGCATCAACGACTCGGGTGGTGCCCGTATCCAGGAAGGTATCAACGCCCTGGCTGGCTATGCCGAAATCTTCGAGCGTAATATCCTGGCCTCTGGTGTCATTCCCCAGATCAGCGGCATCTTCGGTCCCTGCGCAGGTGGTGCTGTGTACAGCCCTGCCCTGACCGACTTCACGCTGATGATGGAAGGTACCAGCTACATGTTCCTCACGGGTCCGAAGGTGGTGAAGACCGTCACAGGCGAGGACATCGACCAGGAGCATCTGGGTGGTGCCAGCGTGCATGCTTCCAAGTCGGGTGTGACCCACTTCACTGCCAAGACCGAGGAAGAAGCCGTCGAAATGCTGAAGACCCTGCTCTCTTATATCCCCTCCAACAACATGGAGTTGGCTCCTCGTAAGAAGTGCACTGACCCCATCGACCGTCTGGAGGATTCGCTCAACGAGATTATCCCAGAGAACCCCAACGAGGCATACGATATGTACAAGGTCATCTCGGCCATCACTGATGACAACGAATTCTTCGAGGTACAGCCCAAGTTTGCCAAGAATATTATCGTGGGCTTTGCCCGTTTCAACGGTCAGAGCGTGGGTATCGTGGCCAACCAGCCCTCTTGCTACGCTGGTGTGCTCGATGTGAACGCAAGCCGTAAGGGTGCCCGCTTCGTGCGCTTCTGTGATGCCTTCAATATTCCTATCGTGTCGCTGGTTGACGTTCCTGGATTCCTGCCTGGCACTGGTCAGGAGTACAATGCCGTCATCCTGCATGGTGCCCAGCTGCTCTACGCCTACGGCGAGGCCACTGTGCCCAAGATCACCGTCACCCTGCGCAAGTCGTATGGTGGTTCGCACATCGTGATGGGCTCTAAGCAGCTCCACACCGACCTCAACTACGCTTGGCCCTCAGCCGAGATTGCCGTGATGGGTGCCAGCGGTGCCGCTGCTGTGCTCTACGCCAAGGAAGCCAAGGCCAAGAAGGAAGCTGGTGAGGACGTGAAGGCCTTCATCGCTGAGAAGGAAGAGGAGTACAACGAGCTCTTCGCCAACCCCTATCAGGCTGCCAAGTACGGCTACATCGACGATGTCATCGAGCCTCGCAACACGCGTTTCCGCATCTGTCGTGCCCTGGCCCAGCTCGCCACCAAGCGCGATGCCCTGCCCGCCAAGAAGCATGGTAACATACCTATGTAATTGATAATTGACAATTGAAAATTGAAAATTATGAAGAACGAAGTTTATGCCGCCATCGCTATGGCACTTTACGAGTTCAAGGGCAACAATGTCCACGATCGCGAGCCTGGCATCATCACCATCAGTGAGAAGCAGACCCAGTGGAACGGCTATGCCCAGACCATGACAGCTCACCCTTAATGAATTGAGAATTGAGAATTAGAAAAACATGAAGAAAGAATATAAGTACACCATCAATGGCAACCAGTATGAGGTAGCCATTGGCGAAATAGAAGATACCGTAGCTACCGTCGTTGTCAACGGCGAGGAATACAAGGTGGAATGGGAGCCCGAGGCCGAACCCGAGAAGAAGGTAGTGGTCAGGAAGCCTGCCGCTGCTCCTGCCGAGGCCGCTGCTCCCAGCGAAGGTGCTGCCAGTGTCAACAGCAACAATGCCGTCAAGGCTCCCCTGCCTGGTGTCATCACCAGCATCGAGGTCGAGATTGGCCAAGAGGTGAAGGCTGGCGACACCCTGCTCGTGCTCGAAGCCATGAAGATGGCCAACAACATCGAGGCCGAGAAAGACGGCAAGGTGACTGCCATCTGCGTACAGCCTGGCCAGAGTGTCATGGAAGATGATGCCTTAGTAGTAATAGAATGATCTTTTATTTTACAGGCACAGGCAATAGCCTTTGGGCAGCCCGTCAGCTGGCAGAAGCCACTGCTGACGGGTTGCTCTTTATACCCGACGAGTTGCGAAAAGGCTCCTTGGGAGACAAGACACAGGAGAGCCCCTTGGAATATACATTAAAAGAGGGTGAGCGACTGGGATTCTGTTTCCCCACGCACGGCTGGCAACCGCCTCGCATCGTGCGCGAGTTTATACGGCGAGCCACTTTCCACGTCACCCCCTCCACCTATGTGTATGCCCTGACAACCTGTGGCGACAACATGGGTCACGTCATGCGTATCTTCGACAAAGAGCTGAGTGCCAAGGGGTTGCACACCGACAGCCGCTTTGCAGTGGTGATGCCCGAGTCGAACGTGTGTTTCTCGTTCCTGCATCTGGACACGCCTGAGAAGGAGCAGCAGAAGATAGCTGTTGCCCAGCAACGGATGAAGCACATCTGCGAGGTGGTGAGCCAGCAGACGCGAGGTGTGGAAGAGCTGGTGAAAGGAGCTATCCCCTATACTTACACCTATGTGATTGGCGGATACTACAACAAGCACCTCATCACTGACGAGAAGTTCTGGGTGGACAAGGAGGCGTGCATCAGCTGTGGACTGTGCAAGAAGCTGTGCCCTGTGGATGATATCGAGGGCACACCACCCTCCTGGAAGCACAACGGCAGCTGCACCAACTGTCTGGCGTGCTATCACCATTGTCCCCGTCACGCCATCCACTGGGGCAAGATGCAACGGGGACAGTATGTTTTTCCCAGTTCATCCGGAAAGTCCAGATAGTCCGGAAAGACCGGAATGTCCGGATAGATTAGAACTAGTAGACGCGAGGGCCGAAGATGGTGGTGCCTATGCGCACCATGGTGCTGCCCTCGCTGATGGCAATATGCCAGTCGTGGCTCATGCCCCACGAGCGCTCGCAGAAGTAGTCGCAGTCGGCCATCCAGCGACGCTTCACCTCATCGAAGAGGCGTCTGGCCGTGCGAAACTCTGCCCTGATCTGCTCTTCATCCTCCACGTAGGAGGCCATCATCATCAGTCCGCAGATGCGCACATGCTGCATCTGGCACCATTCACCTTGCTCCATCAGCTCGTAGAGCGCCTGCTCTGAGAGTCCGTATTTGGTCTCTTCCTCAGCTATGTGCAACTCCAGCAGCACATCGATCACCCTGTTATTCTTGGCCGCCTGCTTTTCTATCTCCTGCAAGAGTTTCAGCGAGTCTACAGCCTCGATCATCGAGACGTAGGGTGCGATATACTTCACCTTGTTGGTCTGCAGATGGCCGATGAAGTGCCAGCGGATGTCGGCAGGCAGCGATGCGTGCTTCTGTCGCAGCTCCTGCTCGTGGCTCTCGCCAAAGATGCGCTGGCCCTCCTCGTAGGCGGCCTCGATGTATTCGTTGGGGTGATACTTGCTGATGGCCACCAGCTGCACCCCTTCTGGCAGTGCACTGAGCACCTGACGTATATTGCCTTTTACATCGTACATAGATGAACCTTTGACGTCGTACATCAGGCCTCTACTTCAGGTTTATCGTCCTGTTTGCCATACTCGAAGACATCCATCAGGGTGGTTTCGTTCACGCTGGCTATCACATAGTCGATCATCGTGGTGCCCATCACCGACTCGATGTTCTGGACAGCTCCCTTCAAGGTGCCAGCCTGCACGAGATAGTTCACGTTGGAGCGCTTCTCCTTCTCTGTCTTCTCGTCGATGGTGATAAACTGGAGCTTGGCCTTGTACCAGCGGTCGGCCATCTCCTCGTCGCTGAAGAATATCTCCTTGTAGGGAGCTATCTTGATGTCCTTCACATTGAATTCGCCGCTGATATAGCTCGACATCTCTTCCATGATGCGCTTCTCGGCCTCAGTGAAGCTCAGCGCATCCACCACATACGATTCTGTCACTTTCTTCTGCAAGCCGTCTTCCATCACTTTCTCGTAGCCGATCTTGCATTCAAACCAAATTGCTGTTCTTGATCTCATTATTTTAAATTATTAATTTTTCAGGAGTTTCAGTAGTTCAGGAGTTGCAGACGTTAGTATAGACTGGAGTTCAGGAGTTGCAGACGTTGGTATAGACAATTCATCATTCTCATTTCGGCAACTGCACGCCCCTGCTGTTGGTACCTCCCATTTCTTGTTTCTTCTGGTTGGTGATGCGGTCGATGATCTCGCTGGCGATGAGTTGCGAACGCTCCAGGGTCAATCCGGCATCCTTACCCATCTGCTGCTGAATCTGCATCAGTTCTTCTATGGTACTCTGGCTCTGCGAGAGAAACTGCTTCTCGCTGTTGCTCATGTAGTCCTTGTTATATATCTTCGACAGGATGCGATCGGCCTCCTTCTCGTAGTTCTTACGGAAGATGGCCTCGGCCTTGGCCTCATAGTCGCGTTGTTTCTGACGGTCTTCGTCGGTCACACTGTCAGCAGGCGCCACACCCAGGTCTAAAGCCGGATCGTAGCCGTCTTCTATCAGGTCGTCGGTCGACAGTCTTGGGGCAGCTTTCACATAATCCACCTTGGTGGTCTCTGGCATCATGTCCATATACACTCCCACACAGATGAGCGCTATCACTGCTGCTATGCCGATGGCGATGAGTGTCTGTCGCCCGTCGCGCCATTTCTTCAGCTCCTTCATCATGTCTTCTGGGCGCTCATAGCGGTCTTCAGGTGCATCGCTGACGGCTTTCTTCAGCACCCGCTTAAACTCGACAGGAGTCTCAGAGTGCGTAAAAATCTCCTGCATGAAGCGCCCGATGGAATAGATGTCACAGCGGTCGTCGATGGTGCCGTGGTTCAGCACCTCTGGCGCCACAAATTTCGCGTCGTCGCCATAGAGGGCATTCTGGTCGCTCATGGCCAGATAATAAGAGCCATGCGAGAGCAACAACACCTGCATGTCGCCCTTGCGCACAAAGACCGTCTTGGGCGAGAAGCAGATATGCCGCACACCCTGTGAATGCAGATAGGAAGTCACTTCCACGAGTCCCTGCAACAGGTTGGTGGCAAAGTATTTCTCCACCACCACGGCAGGATTCTCGCTGATGGCCTGCTCCACACTCATGAAGGTGCCTGTCTCCAAGAGCAGTCGTGTCACATCGCCATGCTCCACCACCGTCTGATAGTGCAACTGGTGGGGGTTCAGCAGCTGTGGGTTGCTTTCAGCTTCGTGCTTCAGTGCTTCGCAGAACACGATATTGTCCTGCATGTCCTGGCGCACATCCACCACACCTCTGTACTTGCCGTCGGTCTGCTGACGATAGTATTCGCCAATGTGCAGACGGGTTTCGTTTCTGCGATTGCTGTTCCTGGCAGCCAATAGTTCCTCGTAATTCATAACATCTGATGTTTTCTGGGCGCAAAGGTACAAATAAAAGCGCGAAATGCAAAAGGAAAAATGCTATTTCTTTATGACCACTGTCTTAAACCAGTCTTTCAGATAGCCCTTATACTGGTTTTGCGAGTCGCACACCAGCACGAGCACTGTGCTGCCGTCGACCAGCTGGGGCCCCGCACAGAGGCCCTCGTAGTTGGCAAAGGTGCGTGGCGTGATCTGCATCTTGGTGCGAAACTCTGTCAACAGCGTCTTTTGGAGCCGTTCTCCTGGCTGATGCTGCGAGGGATTGACGACATAGAGCTTGACATGCACGAAGGCACCCAACTTGGCTGGTGGGAAGTAGAGCTCGCGCTCCAGAACCACGATGCGCCCATCATCGAGTGCTGCCAATCCAGACACGCCCAGGATGCTGCGTCCCTTCTGTTTAGAGGCCTTCACCACACTGCTGTCGGTTTCATACCAGTATTGCTCCCTGGGCTTCATGTCCTCGCCAAAGCTCTGCAGTCGCAGGCGGTTCACCCCTCTCTGCTGCAGCGTGGGGATGCTGCCGTCGGCACGAAGGGTGTTCTCGCTGGTGGTCCAGAATCGCTGCGAGGGTGCATGATAGGTCAGGGCCTCGAAGCTGCCGTTGGGATAGGCCGTCTGGAAGATGTCGGGCACCAGCAGGCGCCGCCCTGTCAGCGAGCCGTCCCTGCGATATTCGATGATCTGCCCGTCGGCTTCGCCACTCACAAACAGGGTGTTACGCTGTGGCACATAGCAGATGCCTTCTTCGTCGCGATTGGGCTGACTGCTGGTCATAAAGCTGTCGCAACGCACCCTGAGCAGCTGGCCACTGATGCTGTCGATGTCGATGGTGAAGAGATGGAATCCGGCAGTGGGCGACTTGTCGTTGGCCACAGCATAGCGCGAGTCCCCCAGCCATGTGATGCCGCTGTAGTTGCCTGCTGGCACCTGCTGGGGGAACGCCTGCTGTCGATGCACCGTCACCTGCTCTGAAGAGGTTTGATACACTCTGCCGTGCTCTGACTGTGCCCACCCTAAGAGCGAGCACAGACAGAACACGACAGACATCGCCAGACACCTGTTCTGCCTTGACAGAAAGGACATCGCCATGTGTCTATTCTGCCTTGACAGGACGGATGACAAACGTGAAGTCATAGTTCTGACGAGGCATCATGTAAGGCTTCTCAGGCCATGCGCCCCACGAGTTGACACACCCCAGTCCCATCTGGCGCTGCTGGATGTGCACCTGGGTGAGCGGACGCTCCGTGAGGTCGCCACTGTGCTGTCCCCACGTGTGCTCCTTGCGTGCTCCTGCGTCGAGGTCTTCCACCAGATAAGGCAGTGCCGAGCACTCCATGGGAGCACCGCTGTAGAACTCCAGGCCTCGCTGGCCGTCGGTCACACGGAACCAGCGCACATCGGTGTGGTTGCCACTCTCCTGCGGACGCACATAGGGATAATACTCCTTGCTGACATCCGCGCGATAGACACCCAAGAACTGACTGCCCTGACGGTCGATGTAGTTCTCCACAGGGCCGCGGCCATAGTATTCTATCTGGCGATACTGGCGAGGCATCTGCAGCTGCATGCCATAGCGGAAGAGATAGGAGTTTTTCACCTCGCCGTCGGCCTGCATCTGCTGGCGCACGATGACTTCGCCCGTGGGTTGCAGGGTATAGGTGAGGGTGAGCTGGGTCTTGGTGCCAGGCATATCGAAGCTGGCCACCACCTGATTGCCCTCCACACGGCATTCCGTGAGTTTCATCTCAGGGTTCTTCCACATGCCAAACTTCTGTTGCAGCCTGGCACCATAGTCGTTGTCGGTTGGGGCTCGCCAGAACTCAGGTCTGATGCTACGGCGATCCAGCAGCATGGGCTGTCCGTCTACGTCCAGATAGTCTATCATGCCCGTCCACTTGCCGATGGTGATGGATGTGCCTCCAGCCGTCAACTTGATATAGCTGCGTGTCTCTTCCTTGGCCACATCGGTCTGCTGGGGCTCCACGGCAGGATACTGATAGCTGGTCAGCATCATCTGTTGGCGAGCCACGACCTGTCCCTTGCTGATGAGGGGCTGGGGCTCGCGTGTCTTCCACTGGAAGATGACGCTGAGCTCCTGATTGGCGTGATGGCTCAGCATCTTCTCCACCACCTGCTTCATGGCATCGATGGTGATCACCTTGCGCTCTTGGGGACCTACGCCAGTCACCAGCAGCTTGCCGCCATGACCGTAGGCCATGCCCTCAGGCAGACCGTCCTTGTGGTGACCATGACCAGAGGCGCCACCCACAAACCATTCCAGCTCCAGGTCGTCGAGGGTCTTGAAGAAGTTCTCGTTATACACCTCTATCCTACCCTCCTTCAGTCCCTTGTCGCTGATCCAGGCATTCTGCTGATAGTATTGCACCTCGTAGGCATGGGGATTGAGCCTTCTGTCGGGGGCTATCACACCATTGCAGTTGAAGTTATAGTCGCCGGCAGGATAGCGCCCATAGTCGCCACCGTAGGTAAAAATCTCCTTGCCGGTGATGGGGCTCTTGTCGCGCAGACCCTGGTCTACAAAGTCCCAGATATAGCCACCCTGATAGTTGGGATACTTGCGGATGAGCTCCCAATACTCCTTGAATCCACCCATCGAGTTGCCCATGGCGTGAGCATATTCGCACTGAATCAGGGGACGGGGGTCAGAAGACTTGCAGAAGCGCTCACAGTCGGGATACCAGCAGTACATCGGACAGTAGATGTCCGACTTGCCCTCCAGCTCGGCCCGTTCATACTGCACAGGACGTGTGGTGTCGGCCTTCTTCACCCAGTCGTAGGCCTTCTCGAAATTCACGCCGTAGCCACCCTCGTTGCCCAGACTCCACACGATGATGCAGGGGTGATTGCGCAGGGTGCGCACATTGGCCTCGTTGCGCTCGATGTGGGGCAGTTCGAATTCAGGAAATTTTGCCAGCGACTTCTCTCCATAGCCCATGCCGTGGGTCTCCACGTTGGCCTCGGCAGTGACATACAGTCCGTATTCGTCGCACAGGTCATACCAGCGGGGGTCGTCCGGATAGTGGCAGGTGCGCACGGCATTCACGTTCAGCTGCTTCATGATCTGGATGTCTTTCACCATCTCGTCCACCGTCACCACGTAGCCCCCATCAGGACTCAGTTCATGCCGGTTCACACCCTTGATGAGGATGGGCTGACCGTTCACCAGCAGCTGTCGGTTCTTGATTTCTATGTGTCGGAAACCCACTCGCAGTCTCACCGACTCCACCACCGTGGCGCCCTTCTTGGCCGTCACCAGCAGCGTATATAAATAAGGTGTCTCTGCCGTCCAAGGCTTCGCGTTGGCGATGGTCTGCTGCAAGCCTGTGCCCACCAGCTGTCCTGTGGCATCCTCCAGTCGGGCCTCAATAGTGAGACCCTTGGCCTGTGGCACCTCCACGCTGAGCATGCCCTGACCTTGTTGCCAGTCCTGACCCACCACGATGTCGCTGATGTGCTGCTTGGGGCGTGCATAGAGATACACCTCCCGGGCGATACCCGTCAGGCGCCAGAAGTCCTGGGCCTCGAAATAGCTGCCGTCGCACCAGCGCATCACCTGCATGGCTATCAGGTTCTTGCCTGGCTTCACAAACTTCGTCAGGTTCATCTCTGCAGCCACTTTCGCGTCCTCGCTGTAGCCCACAAAGCGACCGTTCACCCATACCGACAGGTTGCTGGTGGCCGAACCCACATGCAGATAGACCTCCTGTCCCTTCCAGCCCTCGGGCAGCGTGAACTCACGGCGATAAGAACCCGTGTAGTTCTGCGTCTCGCTGACATAGGGAGGATTGTTCTCGAAGATATTATCCCACGCATAGCCCACATTACGATAGATGGCATGGCCGTGGCCGTTGAGTTCGAACAGGCCTGGCACAGGAAAATCTTCCCACTGGCTGTCGTCATAGCCTACCTGCCAGAAACCCGCAGGGGCATCCTGGTGGTTCTCCACAAAATGGAACTTCCACTTGCCCTCCATCGACAGATAGCGGGCCGACAGGCTCTTGTCGTTCTTTCTGGCCAGCTCCTCACTCTCAAAGGCGAAGAAGTTGGCTCTCCTGGCCTCGCGGTTCTGCTGGTTCACCAGCTGGTTGCGCCATGCGGGCAGTGTCTCCTTGGCTGCCTGCGTGGCCGTGGTCATCGCCAGCAGCAGCATCAAATTCAGTAGTTTTTTCATAGATTCTTTATGGATTGTTTCTCGATAAGTTTACGTTGTTCACCGTGATGCGGTCAAAACCCGTGTCGTTCCAGCACACCGTGGCACTCATGGCACCCTCCACATGGGTGGCCGTGATGTTCTCCAGCGTCAGGTCGTGAGCGTGACACTCCTTGCGGATGCTGACAGACACTGGGGCCGACAGCCTATCCATCGTCAGGTCGTGCAGTCGGATGCCTCGCATGTCGCCAGGAGCCGAGCCCCATCCGCCAGGCTCCAGACTGATGCCGAAGAGCATGTTGCGGCGCTGCTGTTTGCCACTGGTGCGATGGGCATAGGTGCCAGGACCGTGCAGGCGGCAGTGGCCGATGTCAACCCCCTGGCAGGGCATGATGATGCGCACCCCGTTGCATGCCGAGTTGATGTCGCAATGGGCGATGGTCATCTCTTCCCAGTAGCCACCGGCAATGGCATCGTCGCCCGTCTCAAAGCGGCAGTTGCTGATGCTCACACGCTGTGCGCCACGGATATGGATGCCATCCCAACCCTCAGCGATGTGCATGCCGCGAAACACGGCATCCTCCAGGGCATAGCCCAGCACGGCATAGTTGGCAGCACGCCGGATGGTGATGTCCTCCATCCTCACGTTCTTGCACTCGGCCAGCACAATGGTGTGGGGCCCTCGCATCTGCTCCTCGCCCTGGGCGTCGAAGACATGCCTGCCGTCTATCTCGCCCTTGCCCGTGATGGCGATGTCGTGCAGACCGTTGCCCAGTACGAGCGCCTTCGTCCACCGTTGGTCGGACGAGCAGTTGGCATTGGCCGTACCCCCACCGCTGTCATAGCGCGACAGGTCGTGCTGGGGCTCCAGCGAACTGTAGGCTTCGGCATCCTCCTCCGCCACCAGCACGGCACCCTCCTGCAGGTGCAGCTCCACACCCGACTGCAGCACCACCGTGGCTGTCAGATATCGGCCTGCAGGCACCACCACGCGCCCACCACCTTTCTTCGCACATCGCGCGATAGCGGCATTAAGCGCCTTCGTGCAGTCTTTCACGCCATCGCCCTTGGCGCCACAGCGCGTCACGTCGACCACCGTCAGAGACTCTCCCTCCGTCGGCTGTGCCTTGGCTGCTGCCTGTGCCCCTGCCGTCTGCGCCTGCAACAGCGCCAGCAGCAAACAGGCTAATATCATCAGTTGGTGCTTCATCATTCTGTCAGGTGTTCTCGTTTTTTTTCAGGTACTTACGTCGTCTGGTTTCTAATTGTCTGCAAAGTTACGAAATTATTCTCACATCGCGCAAAGGATTGCCGTTTTTTTTCTCTGCTCCCTGCTTCAGCCGCGAGTCCTCCTGCTGTCGCAGCGCGCTTTGCGATTTCCGTCAGGAGTCTTTCTGCTGTTGCCATGGAGCTTGATGCCATCTCTTTTGAGTACGATAGTACGATTGTCGTTCCATCGGTGTAAATACAGGCATTCCCAGTGATCACATAAAGTACACTGCTAAAATAGCGTAGTTTCCTATTTAAGATTTTTTTTATAATAAAAGGAGGTGTTTTTCTGATTTTCTCATTCTTTTTTTGTACCTTTGCATGTCGAAACTATATATTAAGAGAAGAACAAACAGGTAAAAGGAGAAAAATAATGCTGAGAATTGCCGTACAATCGAAGGGTCGTCTGTTCGACGACACGATGAATCTGCTGGCCGAAGCCGACATCAAGGTGAGCGCCTCGAAACGTACCCTGCTGGTACAATCAAGTAACTTTCCGCTGGAAGTGCTCTATCTGCGTGACGACGACATTCCGCAGAGTGTGGCCAACGGTGTGGCCGACATCGGTGTGGTGGGCGAGAACGAATTTGTGGAGCGTGGCGAAGAGGCCGACATCGTGTCGCGACTGGGTTTTTCGCGCTGCCGATTGTCGCTGGCCATCCCCAAGGAAATCGACTATCAGGGCGTGGAGTGGTTCAACGGCAAGAAGATAGCCACCTCCTATCCTGGCATTCTGCGCCGCTACATGCAGGAGAAGGGCATCAAGTGCGAGATTCACGTCATCACGGGCTCTGTGGAGATTAGCCCAGGCATCGGACTGGCCGACGGCATCTTCGACATCGTGTCATCGGGCTCTACCCTGGTGAGCAACAATCTGCGCGAGGTGGAGGTGGTGATGCAGAGCGAGGCCCTGCTCATCGGCAACAAGCAGCTCTCGGCAGAGAAGCGCCAGACGCTGGAGGAGATGCTGTTCCGCTTCAAGGCCGTGAAGGATGCCGAAGACAAGAAGTACGTGCGCATGAATGCTCCGAAGGCCCGTCTGCAGGAGATTATCGACGTGCTGCCAGGACTGAAGAGCCCCACCATCATACCGCTGGCCGACGAGGAGTGGTGCTCAGTGCACACGGTGCTCGACCAGAAGCGCTTCTGGGAGATTATCGGCAAGCTGAAGGAGATGGGGGCTCAGGGCATCCTGGTGACACCGATAGAGAAGATGATTATATAGTATTTACAGGAGTTCAGGAGTTACAGACAATAGTAATAGCTGATGAAGATTTATAAGTATCCGGAAAGGAGCCAATGGGCTGAGATTGTGGAGCGTCCGCGACTGGACCTCACCCAGCTGAACGAGACGGTGAGCACGGTGCTCAGCGACATCCGAGAGCGAGGCGACGAGGCTGTCAGGGAGTATGAACGGAAGTTCGACAAGGCCGAGCTGACCAGTCTGGCCGTGAGCGAGGCAGAGATGGACGAGGCCGAGAAGCTGGTGACCAACGAGCTGCGTGACGCAATCATCCTGGCGCATCACAACATCAAGGTGTTCCACATCTCACAGCGCTTTGTGGGACAGAAGGTGAAGACACAAGAGGGCGTCACCTGCTGGCAGAAGAGTGTAGCTATCGAGCGCGTGGGACTCTATATCCCTGGTGGTACTGCCCCACTCTTCTCTACGGTGCTCATGCTGGCCACACCGGCCAAGATAGCCGGATGCAAGGAGATTGTGCTCTGCACACCACCCAGCAAGGAGGGCAAGGTGAATCCGGCCATCCTCGTGGCGGCCCGCATAGCCGGAGTGAGCAAGATATTCAAGATTGGTGGCGTGCAGGCCATCGGTGCCATGGCCTACGGCACAGAGACGGTGCCCAAGGTGTTCAAGATTTTTGGCCCTGGCAACCAGTATGTGATGGCGGCCAAACAGCATGTTAGCCTCGACGAGGTGGCCATTGACATGCCTGCCGGACCCTCGGAGGTGTGCGTGCTGGCCGACGCTCATGCCAACGCCGAATTCGTGGCTGCCGACCTGCTGTCGCAGGCTGAGCACGGCATCGACTCGCAGGTGCTCTTCATCACCACCTCAGAGCAGAAACTGCTGGAGGTGCAGCAGGAGGTGGAGCGGCAGCTGGCCCTGCTGCCACGTCGCGACATGGCACAGAAGGCACTCGACAACAGCCGCTACGTGCTGGTAGGCTCTGCCGATGAGATGATAGACCTCTCGAACAGCTACGCGCCAGAGCACCTCATCCTGCAGGTGGACGACTACGAGCGCATGGCAGAACGGGTGGTGAATGCCGGATCCGTGTTCCTCGGACCCTACGCCTGCGAGAGTGCCGGCGACTATGCCAGCGGCACCAACCACACGCTGCCCACCCACGGCTATGCCACGGCCTACAACGGTGTGAACCTCGACTCGTATTGCCGCAAAATCACCTTCCAGCACCTCACCGCAGAGGGCATCCGCCACATCGGCAGGGCTGTGGAGCTGATGGCCGAGGCAGAGCAGCTGGATGCACACAAGAATGCTATGACGGTGCGCATGCACGCAATTGATAATTGATACAACATGTATTCAGGAGTTCAGGAGTTACAGACGTTAGTTTTTGTACTGCAAGATACTCCCATTCCAAAGTTTTTCAGCGAGCATATTCTATCGTCTGCAACTCCTGCAACTACTGACTACTGAAACTCCCCAGAAAGAAAATTGAATAATTGAAAAATGATGAGACCACTAGAGCAACTGGTAAGACCTAATATTTGGAGTCTGGCACCCTATAGCAGCGCCCGCGACGAATACTCGGGCAAGGAGGCACACGTGTTTCTGGATGCCAACGAGAACCCCTACAATGCACCCTACAACCGCTATCCCGACCCCCTGCAGCGCCATGTGAAACAGGTTCTGGAGAAGGTGAAGGGCGTGCCGGCAGAGAACATCTTCCTGGGCAATGGCAGCGATGAGGCCATCGACCTAGCCTACCGTGTGTTCTGCGAGCCTGGACGCGACAATGTGGTGTCGATAGCACCCACCTACGGCATGTATCAGGTGTGTGCCGACATCAACAACGTGGAGTGCCGTCAGGTGCTGCTCGACAATGACTTCCAACTGCATGCCGACGAGCTGCTGCAGGCCTGCGACGAGCACACCAAGCTCATCTGGCTCTGCTCGCCCAACAATCCCACGGGCAACTCGCTCCGTCGAGAGGAGATTATGAAGGTGGTGGAGGGCTTCGAGGGCATCGTCATCGTGGATGAAGCCTACATCGACTTTGCCCAGCAGCTGTCCATGCGCAAGGAGCTGCCCACACACCCCAACCTCATCATTCTGCAAACCATGTCGAAGGCCTGGGGATCGGCAGCCATCCGGCTGGGTATGGCCTTTGCCTCGAAGGAGATCATCGCCATATATAATAAGGTGAAATATCCCTATAACGTGAACCAGCTCACTCAAGAGCAGGCCTTGGAGATGCTCAGCGACCCCTACGAGGTGGACAAGACGGTGAAGATTCTGTTGCAGGAGCGCACCCGACTGATGCAGGCCTTCCAGGAGCTGCCCCTGTGCGAGCAGGTGTACAAGACCGATGCCAACTTCTTTCTGGCACGGGTGACGGATGCCCAGAAAATCTACGACTATCTGGTGGACAAGGGCATTATTGTGCGTAATCGCACGCGTGTGCAGCTATGCCACAACTGTCTGCGCATCACCATCGGCACACGCACGGAGAACAACGAACTGCTCAGTGCCCTCAGGGGATTGAATTAAGAATTATTCTTGCCTCTTAGAACGGCAGGCCCACGGCGAAGTGGAAGGCAAAGTCGCGGCTGAACTTGGGATGCAGCAACGGCAGATGGTCGCGACCCTTGGGAACCTCTGGATTGACAGCCTTCATGCCCGAATCGAAACGAATGATGAAATAGTCGAAGTTCAGACGCAAACCCGCGCCATAGCTCACAGCCAGCTGTCGCCAGAACTCAGCAGGCTTGAACATGCCCCCAGACTGTTCGTCATAGCTGCGCAACGTCCAGATGTTGCCGGCATCGACAAACAGCGCTCCAGCAAACTTCCAGAACAGCTTGGCACGATACTCCAGATTGGCATCAATCTTCAGGTCGCCCGTCTGGTTGATGAAGTCAATACGTCCGTCACTGCCCTTATAGCGCCCAGGCCCCAGGGTGCGCACACTCCATCCACGCACACTGTTGGCACCACCTGAGAAGAAACGCTTCTCGAACGGCAGAATGCGGCTGTTGCCATAGGGATAGGCGATGCCAACCCCTACATGCAGCACCAGCTGGTTGTCGTAAGAGAAGGGAATATTACGCGTAAAGTCGAAATTCGCCCTGGCATATTGGGCATAGGCAATATCGAGAAAGGTGCTCTGCCCCTCAGCATTGCGATGGAATCCAAACGTCTTCGAGGCCAGATTCAGCAGATTGCCTGCCGTCTCGACACTGGCCTTGATGGCCCATCGACCGTTGTTGTAGGTGTAGCCCACCCCTGTCTTCATAATGAAGAGATTCTCGTAGTTGTAGCGCAGAATGGAGTTGCGCGACGTGGTGTTGGCCAGATAGTCGTTATAGAACGTCTCGCTGATCCAGGGCATCGAGATGTAGTTGAGGTCGAGCAGGTCTATCTGGTACTTGTCGTGATGACGCTGGTCGTTCCACTTGTATCGCCACGCCACAGAGAACACCCTGCGGCGAAACTCAGGACGGTTCTGCAGGTCATAGAGCAACGACACCTCCGACACGGCAGTGATGCGTCTTCTGAAGCTCTGCGCCAGGAAGGGGGCGATGAAGCGTGGAAAGGTGAGACGCGTCTCCATGCTGTATTCCAGGAAGTTGTTCTTGGTGTAGCCCTCTAGTCCCTTGATGGCCTCGAAGGCGCCTCTCAGCTGAATGGAGAGATTCTCGGCACCATGGAAGATGTTGCGGTTCTGATAGGTGAGCGAGGCTGCCACACCCAGGTCGCCAGCGGTATTGGTGCCCTCAGGCTGGAAGGCGATGGTGCTGGGCTTGTTGGTAGAGAGGTGCACGTCGCAGTCGAGCACAGGCTCTTCTGGGTGTTCGCGGAAACTGATGTTGGTGTAGCGCACAGCCCCCAGACGGCCAAAATGGTTGTAGGTGTTCTGCAGGTCGCGGGCTGAATAGGGCTCGCCCTGGCGGATAAAGGTGTTGTTGAACAACACTTTCTTGCGCAGAGGGATGATGGAGTCTTCCTCACTGCCACTCACATAGCTGATCTGCCCGATGTCATAGGTCTGATGGGGCAGTCCTCTCTGTCGGTTGGTGCGATAGGGATGCAACACCAGCACCAGGTCTACCAGCTCGCTTTGCTCGATGGAGTCGGCCCTGAAGGTAATAAAATCTTTGTTGAAGCGATAGTAGCCACGATTGGTCAGCAGCTGGGTGATGCGCTTGCGCTCAGCATCCAGATTGTCGGCATTGAAAATCATGCCCTGGCGTAGTCGGTGCTGCTGGTCATCTTCACGCTCCAGAAGTGCTGCGATGCCTTCGTCCTGAATGTCATAGCGCACACGATGCAGACTGTAGGCTCTGCGAGGGTGCAACTGATAGACGGTCACCAGCTTCTTGCCTCGACGCTGGTTCACCACATCCACTGTGGCACGCAGATAGCCCATGTTCTGCAACTGCAACTGCAGATTCCTGCGCGACTGCTCTGTGCTGGTAGAGTCGTAGAGCTGGGGGGCCTCGCCAATGGCGCGCAGGGTGCGATTAATCCACTTTGTGGTGTCAGAGCCTGATAGCGAATAGGTCACCAAGGGCAACTTGGCAGCTGAGAACCATCGCGAGTTGCCCTTCTGTCGCACCAGCTCCTTCAGCACAGAGGTGTCGATGCGCTTGTCTTTGGTGTCGCTGGTCACCTCCACCTTGTCGAGCAGATAGGAGCCCTCAGGGACGTATTTCGTCTCTGAACAGGCCATGAGCAGACAGGCTGAAAAGGCGATTATGATGACTTTGTTTCGCATTTTGTTGCAAAAGTACAAAAAATTTTCTTATCTTTGCACCGAAAAAAGAAAAATATGCTTAGCAAGAACCAAATCAAGCTGGTGCACGCACTGGAACTGAAGAAAAATCGCAAGCGCGAGGGACTCTTTGTGGCTGAAGGGCCCAAAGTGGTGGGCGACCTGCTGAGGGCTGGCTATGAGGCCGTGATGCTCTTCTCGACAAGAGCGCAGGAAGAGGGTCTGAAGGGGCTGCAAGTGGATTCGACAAGCGCTCAGCAGGTGAGTGAAGAGGAGCTACGTCGTATCAGCTTTCTGCAGCATCCACAGGAGGTGCTGGCCGTGATGCGCATTCCTGTCGCCCAAGAAAAGGCTGCCATCGACAAGACGCAACTGTCGCTGGCCCTCGACGGGGTGCAAGACCCTGGCAATCTGGGCACCATCATCCGCATAGCCGACTGGTTTGGCATCAGCACCATCTTCTGCTCTCCTGACACGGCTGACGTCTACAACCCCAAGGTGGTGCAGGCCACGATGGGCAGTCTGGCTCATGTCAACGTGGTGTATACGGATTTGGAGCAACTGCTGTCGGCAACCGATGTGCCTGTCTACGGCACCCTGCTCGACGGTCAGGACATCTATCAGGAGACACTCACGCCTCATGGAGTCATCGTGATGGGCAACGAGGGCAACGGCATCTCGCCACGGATACGACAACTGGTGAACAGACGGCTGCTGATACCCAACTTCCACCCCTCAGCAGAGACTGCCGAGAGCCTAAACGTAGCCATCGCCACAGCCATCACCTGCTCAGAGTTTCGCAGAAGGTTTTAGAGGAAGTCTACCTTTACGTTCAGAAGGTTTTGAGCGCTTCGTAGATGCGCTGCACGGGCAGCCCCATCACATTGTAGTAGCTGCCATGGAGGGCTGTCACACCAATGTAGCCTATCCACTCCTGAATGCCGTAGGCTCCAGCTTTGTCGAAGGGACGGTATTTCTCCACATAGTAACGTATCTCACTGTCACTCAGTGTCTTGAAGGCAACATCGGTCGAGACGGAAAAGCTCATCGTGCGCTCCTGGGTGGTCAGCGTGACACCTGTTATCACCTGGTGGGTCTGACCACTCAACTGGCTCAGCATGCTGTGGGCCTCGTCAGCATCTTTGGGCTTGCCCATCACCTGCTGTCCCAGAATGACCACCGTGTCGGCAGTAATCACCAGCTCGTCTGGTGCCATCTGCTGCTGATAGGCGTGGGCCTTCTTCTTCGAGATATACTCAGCAATCTGCGTAGTGGGCAACTCCTGGGGATAGCTCTCGTCGATATCTGGAATCACACGAACGCTGAAGTCGATATCGAGACCAGCCAGCAACTCCTTCCTCCTGGGCGAATTGCTCGCCAATATAATATGGTATGAATCGGGCATTCCTTTCATTCCTTTCATTCCTTTCATTACCATCCAAAGGCCCTTTCATCTTTCATCCAGTGACCCTGGGCACGCAGGGTCTGCTCAATGACATCGCGACCACATCCATAGCCACCCTTCAGATTGCTCACATAGCAGCTCACGGCCTTCACCTCTGCACAGGCATCCTTGGGACATACGGCACACCCCACCCTGCGCATCACCTCCACATCGGGCACATCGTCGCCCATGAACATCACCTCGTCGTCGGCCAGCCCATACTTGGCGCAAAACTCCTCATAGACCTTGATCTTCACAGCAGCACCCAGATAGATGTCCTGCATGCCCAACAGCTCATAGCGACGGCGCACAGCCTCGACGGTACAGCCTGAGATAATGGCGATGCGAAGACCCATCTTCACAGCCAACTGAATGGCATAGCCGTCCTTGATATTCACCGTGCGGCGAGGCACACCGTCGTCGCCCAGCGAGATGGTCTCTGCAGAAAGGACTCCGTCGAGGTCGAACACAATGGCACGTATCTTCTTTAAATCGTAGTTAATCATTATTGTTAGTCGATTGCTTTTGAATACTCAACGATAGCTTGCGATAGAGTTCCTCCATCAACGGACGATCAGCCAGCATTGCTGCCTGCATGTCCATCACATTGGCATCAGCCCTCACGGCAGGTCCCGTCTGGGCATCACGAGGGGCCATCTCGTGCACCTTGCGTGCCGTCTCGTCAATCAACGGCAGCATCACGCTGAACGGCAAGCCACGCTGTTCCAGCACCTCAGCAGAGAGGGCATAGCAGTGGTTCACAAAATTGCAGGCAAAGACAGCAGCCAGGTGCAACACCTTACGACCCTCGCTGTCGAGCTCGAAGACATGGGTGGTCAGGCTTGCTGCCAACTGCTTCAACCTGCGCATGGTGTCCTCGTCAGAAGCCTCCAGAAAGACGGAAATCTCGCTGAAGTCCACCAAGCGCTCTTTCGAGAAGGTCTGCATGGGATAGAACACGCCATGGCGAGCCGTCAGCCCCTGCCAGAGCGACATGGGCATAGAGCCTGCCGTATGCACAAACAGCTGTTGCTCCCTGCCTCGCGCCAGCTGTGGCAACAAATCGCCCAGTACGCCATCTTTCACAGCCACCACAAAGACATCGGCTTCTGAGGGGATGCTGGAAACGTCGCACACGGCCTCACCACCCGTAATAGTCGCCAGCGACTGGGCCGACGCCATGGTGCGACTATAGACACACGCGATGTCGTGACCTGCCTTTCGCAATGCCACACCCAGATTAGTGGCCAAGCGGCCTGCTCCTATCAAGACAATTTTCATCAGCGAGATTTCGTTATTTCGAGATTTCGAAAAATCAGAATTTTTCGAGATGAACATTCTCCCACTTCAGGCGCTCTTCGTTCTGCGGCTTGCGCTCATCAGCCTTATGCCCCAGTGCCAGAATGCACAGACAACTCAGATTCTCTGGGATATCCAGCACCCCCTGGATGACCGTATCAGCACTGATGCCATCACTCAGCCCACGCCCTCGCATCTGTATCCAACAGGAGCCCAGACCCAGGTCTTCAGCCTGCAACTGCATGCTATAGGCGGCTATCGAGCCATCCTCCACCCAACAGTCGTTCTGCAGGGGGTCGCCCAGCACCACGATGGCCAGGGCTGCATCCTTCAAGAACTGTCCACCCATATCCTTGGCATCGGAGAGTTTTTCCAAGTCCTGCTTGTTGTCGGTCACCACAAACTGCCAGGCCCGCTGTCCCTTTGAGGTGGGAGCCATCAGTCCTGCACGCAGTATCATCTTCACCTGGTCGCCATCTATTTCCTCGCCAGTAAACTTACGATGCGAACGGCGCATCTGCACTAAATCCTTGTATTCCATCGTCAACATCATTAATAATATGCTGCAAAAGTACGAAAAAACGAGAGAAACACAAAAGAAAACCGATTTTTTCTTTTCCCTTTGCACTTTATTTTGTAACTTTGCCGACATGAAGGTTACCATCTATGAACACGCCAAGCAGTTGCCTCCACTCATGGAGGGGAGCTACTTTCACAGCCCTCGGTTCATGGCCCTGTGCGAGCAGACCGAGGGGGAGCGTCCATATATGGCTGTGGCCATCGCCAACGACGGCACACCCATTGCCCACCTGCTGGCCGTGGAGCACAAAAGGAGCGGCTGGCTGCCACGCTTCATGCACAGCCATCTGCGCATCATGGGCGAAGGGGTCTATCGCGACAACTTCCCCAACGAGGTGTCCTTTGGAAAAATGGTGGAAGCCATCACCAACCACCTGCGCCACAAGGTGCTCTACATCGAGTTCAGCCATTTCTCGCACAAGATGTTCGGATATCGGGCTCTGCGCCATGAGGGCTATTTCCCTGTGAGATGGATGAACATACACATCTCCCTGCACTCACGCTCGCCGCAAGAGAGAATACAACCCAAATTCCTGCAGCATATTGAAAATGCGATGAAACGTGGGATAACCACACGCATCGTGACAAACGAAGACGATTTCCAGAAAGCCATGCACCTGCTGCGCCACCACATGCAGCTAAAACCCAGGCGCTATCTGCCAAAGGAGGATTTCTTCAAAAAGATGATGCAACAGGGAGAATGCACCATTATGATTACCTGCTTCAGAGAGCACGTCATTGGCTGTAGCGTCACCGTCTATAGCGACAAAGACGCCTATCTGTGGTACTCTGCTGCCCTGCGCAAGACCTACGGCTATCTTCGTCCACACGCCGTCACCATCTGGCAGACCATTCTGCTCATCCATCAGCAAGGCTACGACCACATACGCTTTGTGGATGTCGGTCTGCCCTTTCGTCGAAGCATACAGCGCGACTTCATACTCCGATTTGGAGGAAAAGAAGTAAGCGGATACCGATGGTTCCGCTTATCTTTCCGTTGGCTCAACCAATTGGCTTCCCGTCTGTGGAGGGAATAGCCTGAGAGCTAGCCCTGTCTCTTTTCAGCCAGGGTGGCTCTTATGCAAACTTCACCAGGATTCTGAACACCTTGGCAGGAGCCTGCATCCACTGTTGCATAGCCTCTTCAGCATGCTCTGGAGTCACCTCATTACTAATCAGAATGTCGTAGGGAGGATTATTCTTCTCCAGATAGCGGATAACGCCCTCGAAGTCTTCTGGCTGGGCATTGCGCGAACCACGGATGTCCAACTCCTTCTGAACGAAGAGCTTGGTGGTGAACTGCACGTCCTGCTTGGCATAGCCGATGCACACCACACGGCCCGTGAAGGCCACCTCGCCCACTGCCATCTGATAGGTGACAGGGGCACCTACGGCCTCGATCACCACGTCAGGACCTGCCCCATGGGTAATCTCCTGTAGACGCTCGTGCACATTCTCCTTGGCCGAGTTGATGGTATATTCTGCACCCAGACCACGCACAATGGCCAGCTTCTCATCGTCCATATCGCAGGCGATGACCTTGGCACCACGCATGATGGCACGAACCACGGCACCCACGCCCACCATACCACAGCCAATAACCATCACGGTGTCGGTATCGACCACCTGGGCACGGCTCACAGCATGGAAGCCCACACTCATGGGCTCTATCAGGGCTGCATGCTCCACAGTGATGGAGCCAATGGGGATGACCTTCTGCCAGGGAATGGCCACATATTCGCACATGGCACCATTGCGCTGCACACCCAGCGTCTCGTTATGCTGGCAGGCATTGTAGCGACGATTCTTGCACGACGGACAATGGCCGCAGTTGGTGTAGGGATTCACCGTCACGGCCATACCCACCTTCAGGTGTTCTGGCACGCCGGCTCCCACCTCAGCAATCTCAGCACCAATCTCATGACCAGGAATAACGGGCATCTTCACCATGGGGTTCAGTCCGCGATAGGTGTTCAGGTCACTGCCGCAGAAGCCCACATAGTGAATCTTCAGCAGCACCTGGTCGATGCCGCACTGCGGCTTCTCAATATCTACAACCTTCATCACAGAAGGCTCTGTAATCTGTATTGCTTTCATTCTTTATTTCTTTAACTTCTCTAACTTCTCTAATTTCTTCTATTCACTCATGTTCTTTATGTAGGGCAGGTCGATGAGTTCGCCAAAGTCAAAGAACTGCTTGGCATTATCGCAGAGAAAGAGGCGCTTCTCGTCATCAGTCAACTCTTTCGACTTGCTGACAAAATCATACGACATCTTGTAGGTGATGGCCGTAATGGTGCGTGGATAGTCGGAACCCCACATCAGTTTCTGCATACCCACCTCATCGGCAGCCTCCTTGATGGCACAAATGGCTGATGGGAAGGGATAGAACTCGTCGTTGAACAGCCATGTGATACCACCGCTCTCGATGTACACGTTCTCATGGCGAGCCAGCCGTATCTGACTCATCCAACCCTCGCGCGTCACCATGCCAAAGTGTCCGATGGCTATCTTCAGACGGGGGCACTCGCTGATGATATCCTCCATCTGCGAGACCTGTGCGTCACCGTCCATCAGTTCAATGCCGAGGATGGCATCCTCTTGCTCCATCATGCGGCACATCTGGATCATCTCGTCGTCAAGAAACTGCTGAGGCAGACGAGCGGCAGGTACCTTGATACCACGAAAACCACTGCGAATGAGCCCCTTAGCTTCATCACACAGACGATCTCCCCCACTCTTCTCTCTTTCCTCTTTCCTCTTTCCACCTTCCACATTCCTCTGCAGTCCCTTAGGCATGCCAAAGCAGAAGAAGCGCTCTGGATATTGTTGCTGCACCTGTAACAGGTAGCTGTTCTGCATGCCATCGATGAACTCCTGCGTGATGACTGCTGCACTGACCTGCGCATAGTCCATGTTCGAGAGGAAACGCTCTGCCGTGTTCTGACCATCGGTCATCCAGGGCGGCAGCATCTGTCGCTCCTCGCCAAAGAACAGCGAGCGACTGCGGTTGGGCTCCAGCGGGTGAATGGGCGAACCATTCACCACAGTGTCTACATGGAGCCACAGATGGGCGTGAGCATCGATTATGTGTTGGCCCATGATACTCGCTGCTGATTGCCAATAATCTCTTTCACTTCCTGCACCAGCTGCTCGTCCATCGGCTCTTCTATATAAGATAGGTTCGTGCGTATGGCTTCAGCTCGCGTGGTGCTGAACACGGTCGAGGCGATGCGCTCGTTGGAACATGAGAACTGCATGGCCAACTTCTCGATGGGATAACCCTTCTGCTTGCAGTGCTCAGCAGCACGCTTGCAAGCTTCCACCAGGGGCTTGGGAGCCGGATGCCAGTCGGGCACGCCGCGTTCTGTCAGCAGTCCCATCGAGAAGGGTGATGCTGAGAGTACTCCGATGCCGCGCTGGTCGAAGAAATCCAGGAAGTCCACCAACTTGTCGTCGCACAGACAGTAGTGGCAGAAGTTCATGACACTTTCCACAGTGCCGTCCTCGCTGTGCTCGATGACCCAGCGCAGGTTCTCCAACTGCAAGTCGGTGATGCCCACATGCTTGACCACACCCTCGCGCTTCAGGTCGTGCAGAGCAGGCAGCGTCTCGTCGACCACCTTCTGCAGTCCACCCTCCATGCGTCCCTGGAACTCAATGTCGTGAACGTTGATGATGTCGATGTAGTCAATATTCAGGCGCTCCAGACTCTCGTAGACGCTCTCCTTGGCACGACGGGCAGAATAGTCCCACGTGTTCACACCGTCCTTACCATAGCGTCCCACCTTCGTCGACAAATAATACTTGTCTCTGGGGATGTTTTTCAGCGCCTTGCCCAGCACCTGTTCAGCCTTGTAGTGGCCATAGTAGGGCGACACGTCGATGATGTTGATACCAGCATCAACGGCAGCAAACACGGCGTCGATGCCCCTATTCTCGTTGAAAGAGTGGAACACACCACCCAAAGAAGAGGCGCCGAAGCCCAGCTCCGACACCTTCATTCCTGTTTTCCCTAATGGACGGTATTTCATGCTACTGTCTATTCACAATTCTCAATTCTCAACTCTCAATTCTCAATTAAAAATCGGTCCATTACCACGGCATCATGTCGCGCTCGTCGGGACGGTGGGCCTTGTTGTCTTCACCCAGCACATACACCTGCAAGTCCTGAAAGTAGCCACCCGTCTGGTCCTGCAGTTTCTTCAGTTCGTCCTTGGTGTTCTCGAAACCCTTGAACTCCTTAGCAGATGCCAAATGATTGGTAAACTCCAGTTTCTTGTTTTCAGTGTCCAATACAGAGATCCACTCATCTTTCGTGCGGTCTCCAATGAGAAATTTCTTGCTCATGATTCGTTTATCGTTTTTAAAGTTTATTTGTCCTTGCTGTATGTAAAAATATTATCTCCTCAAAGACAGGCTTAGAAGAACCAACCAATGCGTAGCGCGGGCTCGACATACACCTTCAGATTGGAGCTCTTGCTGGTAAAGTGATCTACATAACGCTTTTCAGTCTGAACGACCCCCTTATTACCATTTTTACCTTTATAGGTAGGATCTATCTGAATGAGGTTGCCCGTCTTCGAGTCAAAGATTGTCTTGTAACCTGTAGAGGCATCCAGACTCTCGTAGGTCCAACTGCCACTCTTCTGCTTGCCAGTCTTGAACGACACGCCCAGTTCTGTACCGATGTAGAGACCCTTATAGATAAAGAAGTCTACACCCGTGAAGAGGCTGGCAAAGAGAATATTCTCATTGTGCTTAGCCTGGCTGTAATCAAGCGTTGGTGCATCTTGATCAGTTATAGATGGAGCCAGAAATCCTTCTGGCACATCCATGGGCGACATCTTGTCGAACGAGTATTTCGAATATTCAAGTGTTTCTGTGATATCCGATCCGTTGTGAGTGATTACACGTGAAGTGCTATTAATATTTCCAGAATAGAACTTAGCCTCCCATCCTACTTCGGCACCAGCATAGAAGTCCAAACGCCCAGTATTTACAAAGTGATTCTCATAACCCAAAGCCAACTTCAGCGCTGTCTGCTTGCTCTTGGTGCTGTTGTTAGTAGTGCTGGTATAGTAATCCGATGCATCCTGATTGGTCACCTTTCTCGAATCATAGTCGGTCGTGGTCTCGTCGGTATCGTTGTCATAGCCCAAGCCCACCTTCAGGCGCACTACATTCTTGGCATCCAAAAACAGGCGTACCTTGAATTCGGCCATCTTGAACATATTGAAGTCGTTGCTGAAGGGATTGGCCTGCAATTCAACAGACATAAAACCATCGGGAAGCTGATAACCCTCACTCTGTTCTTGAGCGGATGCGGTCATGCCAACCATCATGACACCCAGTGTAAATAATAGTTTTTTCATTGCAATATCTTTTTCTTTTTTGTCATTGATGCTGCAAAGTTAGTCATTTCATTGCAAACGACCAAATAATTTGCCCATAAAATATTTCGCAAACGATGACGAAAGAAGAAATAAATTAGTAAAATGTTTTTTCATAAAGCCACAGGCTCGCGATGAGCCGGTGGCTTTTCTTCTTCCATATATGGCGAAAATTAAAAATGGCACTACTGGCGCTACTGAGCGCTGTAAACTCTTGTATATCAATATTATAACGGTGCACGAAATGAGTAAAATGGAACTACTTTGCCACTACTGAAGCTGCACCGAGAGAATGTCATTTGGTGAAGGAAAGTATGTCATTTGCTGATGGAAAGTGTATCATTTGCTGATGGTAAATGTGCCACTTTTGATTACAGGGAGGCTCTCCATCATTGTAAAGAGGCTCCCTGTGTTCGTAGGGAGGCTCCCTATGCCAACTACGCGCGTCGGAAATTTCACTACTCTTGTCGGAATTTTTGCTACGCGCCTCCTGGTGAAAATTACGCGCGTCGGAATTTCAGCACTTCTCGGTGCAGCTTCAGTAGTGGCAGAGTAGTTCCATCTCACCCTTTTCGTGCACCGTTATAATATTGATACACAGGCGGTTACAGCGCTCAGTAGCGCCAGTAGTACTTTTTTTTATTTTTCACCCTTTGTAGTGTACTGAATAAGTTGACAAAATTAGAGTTCAACTTATGATTAGAAATGTAAAGAAAAGTAGAGAAGAATGTCTTGAGATTCTTCGTGATTATTTAACCAGTGATTCCTCCAAAAGCGAA
>Ga0326514_10000216_pt1 | contig 37112 bp, 31 predicted proteins | sample 3_2548_0518_D_FD_203653 | JGI IMG/M metagenome (GOLD analysis project Ga0326514, IMG submission 203653) | Bovine rumen microbial communities from UC Davis, California, United States - 3_2548_0518 | ecosystem: Host-associated > Mammals > Digestive system > Stomach > Rumen | place: USA... | reverse complement strand
GAAGAACGAGGAGAAAATCAAGAAGTTCCACCACAATTTTGAGATTGTGCAGGAGAAACTGAAGGAAATCGAGGCCAAAGACCATCTGCGCAACTGGCAGCCGCCCATTGATGGCATCGCCATCATGGAAACCTTTGGTATTCCTGAAGGTCGCGAGGTCGGCATCATCAAAAATGCCATCCGCGAGGCCATTTTGGATGGGGTCATCGGCAACAATTTCGCCGAGGCATACGCCTTTATGAAAGAAGAAGGCAAAAAGTTGGGCCTCAGCGTGGTAAAGGAAATCCAAGAGCCGATTATTGTTGCTAACAATGGACCGGTACCAAACAAAATATGAATGCAGAATGATGAATGCGGAATGCGGAATAGGAGCGAATTATGGCGTCGCTTTGCGTCATTCCCAATTCAGCATTCCGAATTCCGAATCAAAAAAGACCCTCATCGTCATCGCTGGCCCTACTGCATCGGGCAAAACAGCCTATTCCATTGAGTTGGCCAAGGCATTGAACACCGTCATCCTTTCCGCCGACAGCCGTCAGTTCTACAAGGAAATGAGTATCGGCACCGCCGCTCCAACCAAAGAAGAACTGAGTCAAGTCCAACACTATTTCGTGCATCACATCAGCATTGAGGATAAATACGATGTCGCTGATTATGAACGGGATGCGTTGCAACTTTTGGATGAACTTTTCAAGACCCATGATGCAGTGGTGATGACCGGTGGTTCAGGCCTTTTCATCGATGCGGTTTGCAACGGTATTGATGCCATGCCCAACATAGAGCCTGAAATCCGCCAAAAAGTTGAAAGACTGCTGCAAGAAGGCGGTTTGAAAGCCTTGCAAGACGAAGTTCAACACCTTGACCCTGAATATTTTGCCATAGTTGACCAGCAAAATCCCCGCCGTTTGCAACGTGCCTTGGAAGTCTGCTACCAAACAGGCAAGACTTTCACCTCGTTTCGCAGCGGAAATGCCGTCAAACGTGATTTTGAAATCAAGAAATACGCCCTGCTTTGGGAGCGCGAAGCACTCATCGAGCGTATCGACAAACGTGTTGATTTAATGATGAAGCAAGGCTTATTGGAAGAAGCCAAATCGCTTTACCCAAAGCGACATTTGAACGCTCTCAATACGGTGGGCTACAAGGAGTTGTTCGCCTTTTTCGACGGGCAAAGCACCCTTGCCGAGGCCGTGGAACTCATCAAAATCCACACGCGGCAGTATGCCAAGCGGCAGATGACTTGGTTGAGGAAAGACAATGGTTATCAATGGATTATACCCGAAATTAATTCAGAATTATGCATACTTACAAGCACGAAGTGAAATATTACGAATGTGACCGCATGGGCGTGACGCATCATTCCAACTATGTCCGTTTCATGGAAGAAGCCCGTGTCGACTACCTTGACCAATTGGGCTACGGTTTCGAGAAAATCGAGGCAGAAGGTGTTTTTTCGCCTGTCGTTGCCATCCAGTGCAACTACAAGAGTCCCACCACTTTCAAGGATATGGTTGATATTGAGGTTGTTATCAGCCATCTTTCGGAGATGAAATTTGAGTTTTCTTATGTGATGCGGGTGGGCGAAAAGACCGTTTGTACGGCGCAAAGCACGCACTGTTTCATCGAGAACGGTCGCCCCGTGGCCATTTCCAAACGGTTGCCCGACCTATATAAGGCCATTTGCGAGGAACGCGAAAAAGCCTGAATCCCGCTTATTTCACCTTGATTTTCCCGCCTTGACGCATCAGTGCATCCCACCATCGGGCGGGCAACAAGGCATGTAAAACCCTTCCTGTAATCGAGATGCGGCCTCGGCAGTAACGCGCTTTGGGGTGGCGGCTGTTGACGGCCCGACTGATGGCTTTTGTAACCACTTCCGGCGAAGACAGCCAATTGGTCTTGTAAAACCAATCCATGTTTTTGGCCCATTGTGTGCCAATTTGCTCGTATGCCGTCCCGACCGACGATTCCATCAGGTGTCTTGCGGCAATCACGCCCCAATCTGTCTTGATGGCACCCGGCTCAATCATCACGACATCAATTCCAAACGGCTTCATTTCCATGCGCAAGGCATCGCTGAGTGCCTCGACCGAGTATTTGGTCACATTGTACCAGCCGCCCATGTAAAACACCATCTTGCCCGCAATCGACGAGGTGTTGATGATGCGACCGCTCCTTTGCTTGCGCATATAGGGCAAAACCAATTGTGTCAGTCGCGCCAAGCCGAACACGTTCACCTCCAACTGCCGACGCGCCTCTTCCAAAGGCACGTTTTCGATGGCACCAAAATAGCCGTAGCCCGCATTGTTGATTAGCACATCGATCCGGCCTTCAGCCTGAATGACAGTTTCTACCCCTTGTTTCATCGATTCCTCATCGGTGACATCCATCCCGATAACCTTCACCCCATACGCCTTCAAAGGCTCCATGAGTTCCGTTCTGCGTGCGGCGGCATACACACGATGGCCTTGTTTAGCAAGGGTTTGCGCGCTGTCAAAACCGATGCCGCTACTGGCTCCCGTAATCAAAATGACTTTTCCGTTCTTCATAACGACCGCAAAAGTAGTGAAAATTTGGAGGATTTTCTTATTTAAAATTTCCCCGCTTTTCCGTAACTTTGCAGGTTCAATTGAGCTGCTATGGAAAACAACAATTCGCCCATCCCACTTTCACAAGCTGTCGAGGCCCTCAAAACGGCCATTCTGCAAGGACAATACGAGGCATTGAAAGATGTCAATCGTGTGCAACTTGCTGTGTATTTCGCCATTGGGAAATACTTGTCGAAAAACACCCGAAAAGGCGTTTGGGGCACTGGTGCCTTGAAGAAAATCAGCGAACAACTGCGAAAAGAATTGCCCGGGCTTCGTGGGTATTCAGAGACCAATTTGAAGAATATGAGGTTGTTTTATGACCATTGGCAAATGTTAGATTCTAATTCGTCAGTCGCAACTGACGAATTAATATCTGCGATTCCAATAGCAGAAAACAACAATTCGTCCGTCGTAACGGACGAATTCGCCCTTGTCAAATCGTTAGTTGCAACTGAATATTTACAAATTATTGACAATCAAATAGATATATACCGCACTTTGGCAATCCCAAACATTGCCGAGTTTCCAATAGAAGACTTCTTTAAGGTGCCTTTTTCTCATCATGTCGAGATATTCACAAAAGTCGAGGACATAACTTCCAGATATTATTACATCCATCGCACGGCAGAAGAGCATTTGTCAGTAGAAACCCTCGAAAAACTCATCAAGCAAAAAGCCTTTGAAAACCAAGATAGCATTCCAAATAACTTTGTAAAGACCATTCCCAACTCTACCCTCGCCCGCAAAGCAGTGATGATGTTCAAAGACTCATACGCACTGAATTTTGTCAATGTGGAGGAAATCGGGGAACGCGACAAGGAAGACGTGGACGAAAGGGTTGTGGAACAGCAGATTGTGCAAAACATCAAGAAATTCATTCTCACTTTTGGGAAAGACTTTGCATTCATCGGGAACCAGTATCATTTGGAGGTTTATGGCGTTGAGTTCTTCCCCGACCTGCTCTTTTTCAACCGCGAACTGAACGCATTGGTCGTCATTGAACTGAAAACGGGCGAATTCAAGAGTTCCTATCTCGGACAATTGATGACCTATCTCCGCATCTTGGACGACCATGTGAAAAAGCCGCACGAAAACCCTTCCATTGGCATTGTGCTCTGCAAATCAAGCAACAAGGAACTTGTGGAATATGTCATTCAAGATTACCACAAGCCGATGGGCGTGGCCACCTACAAAACTTCAGCCGAGATGCCTGAGAACCTGAAAAAGGCTTTGCCCGACATTGAGGAATTAAGGAAACTATTGGGGGAATAGTTTTGGTACTGATGGATTTTTACAGTTTTGATGAATAAAATCATCCTAAAATTGTTTCGATTTGAAAAATATGTATTTTTGCATTTAATTGTTCATGATGGATTTGCAAGAACATAAAAATAAGACTTATATTTCAAAAAGATAAGAATTAACACGATAAACAGTAAACAACATGAAAGCCAAATTATTCATAATCACCATTTTACTTCTAATATTGAAAAACCAATTGTTTGCCGCTGACTTTTCGTCTATTTCAAGTTCAGGACACATTTTGTATTACAATATTATTGATGTTGCGAACTATAAAGTTGAAGTAACATACCCAGGCAATTATTGGTCAGGTTATACAAAACCGGTTGGATCCTTGACTATACCATCTGTCGTATCATATAATGGAACTTCGTATACTATTACAAGAATATCAGAACATGCTTTCTCCTTTTGTGACGAAATAATTGAAGTTGTTATACCAAATACCATTGAAACAATTGGTGTTCAAGCTTTTATAGGCTGTTCCTTAACGAATGTACTTATTCCAAATTCTGTAATTGCTATTGAAGAATCTGCTTTTGCAGGCAACAATTTCGTTTCCATTGATGTTTCCAATTCTGTAGAGCGAATTGGAGAAAATGCGTTCGACTGCGACAATGGAAGTCCTTGGTATAGCAATCAACCCGAAGGCATAATCTATCTTGGCAAAGTGGCATATTATTATAAAGGTACTGCACAAAATAATACGACAATAAATTTGCCTTCCGACACAAAAGGCATAGCCGGTGGTTGTTTTATAAGACAATCAAATATAACAGCCGTTATGCTTCCCGAAGGATTATTAACCATTGAAAACAATGCTTTTAAAGAATGCGGCAGTATTTCATCGATAACCATTCCTTCTTCTGTAAAGTACATAGGGAATGGCTCTTTCTCACAATGCGGCAGTTTGACGACTGTCAATTACAATGCAATCAATTCTGAAACAAATGGTCATTCTAATTTTGTTTTTAGTGGTTGTGATAATCTCACATCATTAAGAATAGGCAACGGTGTTCAAGCCATTCCAAGTTACCTATTTGGAGGATGTGAACATGTTGGAGGAGAGATTGTCCTTCCTTCATCACTTATTACTATTGGGACAATGGCGTTTGTCAACTGTAGTAACATCACGAGTGTTACAATTCCTGAAAACATAGATACGATTCAATCATTTGCTTTTCAAAACTGTACTTCATTACAATCAATACATTATAATGCTACAGATTGTCATTATGTATCATTTCCTTTTCATGAAAACACTTCAATATCTACCATCTATTTTGGCAACAATGTGATTTCCATACCCAACCATTTGTTTAGTTCATTAGCATCACTAAACGGAACGTTGAATTTACCTTCTAATCTGCAAAGAATAGGAGAATACGCTTTTTACGGATGCTCTGGATTAACTGGTAATTTGGAAATTCCCAACTCGGTTCGTAATGTTGGGCAATCTGCATTTCAAGGCTGTTCGGGAATAACTAGCGTCACAATTGGAACTTCCTTAAGCACAATTGGGAATTGTGCCTTCTATATGCCTTCTGTCATCTCCGTCAACTATAACGCAACAAATTGCAATACAAGCTCAACTACAGCAACAGTGTTTTCTGGTGATGCATTATCGAGTTTCATTATTGGCTCTAATGTCAAAACCATACCCGACGGCTTGATTTCTATTTGTCCGAACCTTACCTCGATCATATTTCCCGAGGGATTGACCAAAATAGGGGCTAATAATTTCTATCTTGGAGGTTTTGTTGGAACTTTAGTACTTCCTTCAAGTCTAACCCAATTAGGATCTGGTGCTTTTGGGCAATGCACAAGCCTTAATTCTATCCAATGCAATGCTATCGTACCACCTGATGCATCCGCTATTTTTTATGGCTGTTTTGACATTCCTTTAAAAGTCCCATGCGGCAGTATTAATGCATTCAAAAACGCCCAAGGATGGAATAGTTTCAATAACATCTTTGGAATTGGTACGTGCACATATAGTGTTAACCTAACCGTTAACAATCCTGCTATGGGTTCTGTGTCAGGAGGTGGAGATTATTTGCAAGGCTCAATTGCAACAATTATTGCTTCAGCATACCAAGGGAATCATTTTAACCATTGGAGCGATGGTAATCGAGAAAACCCACGCTCAATTCTTGTAAGTGATAATATTGCATTAACGGCTTTCTTTGAATCAGACTTTGGAATTGATGATTATGAAAACCGTGATATTAAAATCTATTTTACCGATGGCTGCATTATTATCGAAGGGGCAGATGGGATGAATGTCAAAGTTTATGATTTATTAGGTAGATTGCTCACAAATGTCAAATCATATGAAGAGCCTATTCACATTTCGGGATATGGGTTTTTCCTTGTTAGAGTAGGTGATGGGCTTACAAGGAAAGTAGTAGTAGAGCCTTGATTTGAAGGATTTCTCATCATTTGATATTCCAAAAACGAATTATTTTTTCATGGTTATAGAAATAAAGTTCCATTTTGTTGTTTCTCATGTTGACCATGAAAAATTCCTGTTTCCATCTATGAAGATTCAATTTTTCTGGATCTTGAAAGAGCAAACGGCTATAAAATATCAAGATAAGTTTGAGCGAAAACCATCTAGTCACACTGAATGTCTTTGCGACCTAAATCCTTTTCCTACCTGCGCATTGTCGGAATTTAAAACACTTGTTCACCTGCGTATTATCGGAATTATTGGTACCTATTCACCTGCGCACTATCGGAAAAATTTTATTGTCAATAGGTGCGTATTGTCGGAATTTTTGGCACCTATTCACCTGCGTACTATCGGGGAAAAATTAGCCTCGATTTATTTGCCAAGGAAAGGTGTCATGTAAACAGGAAGCAGAATGGTACCCTTATCCGTTTTCAAATCCTTAGTGTAAATCAGATAACGCCGTTCGACAATATGAGCATATTTCTCGCAAAACACATCGAGCGACTTGTGGGTGTTGTAACCGGAAGACTTAACCTCTATCGGCTGGAGTTTGGTCCCGTGTGAGAGCAGAAAATCGATCTCGTAATTATGAGTCTCATCTTTCGGCCATGTGTAATAGAAAAGCTTATTGCCCGATGTGGCAAGCATTTGCGCTATCATATTTTCATAAACATAGCCAAGATTTGTGCTTAGTTTATCGTTCAACAGCTTTTGATATATGACATTCTCAGTATTGTCCTTGTCCCAAAAGGCAAGGGTGACGAACAATCCCGTGTCGGCACAAAAAATCTTGAATTTGGAAATGTCTTTTGTCAATGACATGCCTACGTTGGGGTCGTTCGAATGGTATGCAAATAGAGTCGTCTTGCTGTCTTCAAGGTCTTTTAGAAACTCCACCAATTTGTCTTCGTCCACGTCACCAAGCACGGCATACGGCTTGAAACGGTTGTTGGTTTGGCTCAGTTGCGATGGAATATTCATAAAGAGGGTCTCCAAACGACCTGTAGAGTCAAGCTTTTGGAAATCATCTTGATAGATTCTGATTACGCCTCGCTTTGCAAGGTCTACCATGCTGAAATTGTTGGTTTCTATATAGGCTTCGACAGCTTGAGGCATACCGCCCACCAACAAATAGAGACGAAAGTTGCGCATGGCTTCACGGTGAGCCTGGGCAAGAGGTAATTTGTTGTCGTAGAAAGTACGCAGCAAAGGGATAGTGGCTTCGTCGCCCATGGCCCATCGGAACTCCTCGTAATCCATCGGATAAAGCGTGACACGCTCCTCTTCGCTTGGAATCGTGATGTTCTTCGTGTTCTTTTTGATACTGATAAGCGAACCAGTTTCAATATAGTCGTAGCGACCATCTTTAACCAGATACTTAATGGCTTGACGAGCGCGAGGACAATTCTGCACCTCATCAAAGATGATGACAGATTTTCGCTTTTTGAGGACTACGTTATAAATGGATTGTAGTTGCAGAAAGATATAGTCCATGTTCATCAGATTGTTGAACAAAGCCGTCACTTCTTCGGATGCCTCGTTGAAATCAATAAGTATGTATGAGTCATACTCGTTTTTGGCAAACTGCTCAACAAGTGTTGACTTGCCGACCCGTCGTGCGCCTTCTATCAAAATTGCGGTCTTTCCATTCTGGACATGTTTCCATTCGAGAAGTCGGTCATATAGTTTTCGCTTGAATATCCTTTTCATCATCTAAAGTGTCTGATTTCGAGTGCAAAAATAGGCTTTTTATTTGAGTTACGCAAATCTTTTTAGTCATTTTATCCAAAAATACCAAAATTTTTTATTATGTTTTATCCAAAAATACCGAAATGTTTTTGCTTGATTTCTCCAAAAATACGCAAATTTTATTATTTTCTTCTTCCCCCTCTCCTATTTCCCCGTTTTTCCCTACCTTTGCAAATTCAATTTTTCCGAACCTTGAAAGAGCAAACAACTTCTTATATCACCATCCGCAACGCGAAGGTCAACAACCTAAAAAGCATCAGTTTGCAGATTCCGAAGAACAAGCTGGTGGTCATCACTGGCCTGTCGGGATCGGGCAAGTCGTCCTTGGCGTTCGACACCTTGTATGCCGAAGGACAACGCCGCTATGTGGAGAGCTTGAGCTCCTACGCGCGGCAGTTCATGGGCCGTCTCAACAAGCCCGACGTGGAGAGCATCACGGGCCTCTCGCCCGCCATCGCCATCGAGCAGAAGGTGAACTCGCACAACCCGCGCTCCACGGTGGGCACCAGCACCGAGATCTACGAATATCTGAAGCTCCTCTACGCCCGCATCGGCAAGACCTACTCCCCTGCCTCTGGCAAATTAGTCAAGAAGCACCAGGTGATGGATGTGGTGAACCATATCCTCGGCCTGCCGACGGGCAGCACGGCCTACATCGTCGCGCCGCTTCACCTGCCCGAAGGCCGCAGCCTCGAAGAGCACCTCAACATCCTCATGCAGCAGGGCTTCTACCGTATTTTATATAACGGCGAGATCATTAAAATCGAGGATTTCCTCGACCAGAAGAAAAAGGTCAGCGAGAAGAAGGTGAAGCTGCTCATCGACCGCATCAAGGTCAACGAGAGCATGGACGACGCCATCGGGCGCATCTCCGACTCGGTGCAGACTGCCTTTTACGAGGGCAAGGAGACCTGTCAGGTGATCAGCGAACTCGACGGCGAACGCAAGGAAGCCGACTTCTCGTCGCGTTTCGAGGCCGACGGCATCACCTTCGAGCCGCCTACGGCCAATATGTTTGCCTTCAACAACCCCTACGGCGCCTGCCCCACCTGTCAGGGCTTCGGCAGCGTCATCGGCATCGACCCCGACTTAGTGGTGCCCAACAAGAGCCTGTCCATCTACGAGAACGCCATCGCCTGCTGGCGCGGCGAGAAGATGAGCGAGTGGAAAGACGCCCTCATCCGTGTGGCCGACAAGGTGGGCATCCCCATCTTCAAGCCGTTCTACGAACTCACCGACGAACAGGTGAGCCTTCTCTGGACCGGCAACCAGTATTTTGAAGGCATCGTGGACTTCTTCAACTATGTTGAGACACAGTCGTATAAGATACAATACCGCGTGATGCTGTCGCGCTACCGAGGCAAGACGGTCTGCCCCGAATGTCACGGCACGCGCCTGCGCCGACAAGCGCAATATGTGAAGGTGGGCGGCAAGAGCATCACCGACCTCGTGCTGATGCCCTTGGACGAGCTGAAGGCCTTCTTCGACCACCTCAAACTCGACGAGACCGACAGCAAAATCGCTTCTCGCCTGCTGGTGGAGATCAACAACCGCCTTGACTTCATCATCGAGGTGGGTTTGGGTTACCTGACCCTGAACCGTCTCTCCAACACGCTTTCGGGCGGCGAGTCGCAGCGCATCAACCTCGCGACATCGTTGGGCAGCAGTCTGGTCGGCTCCACCTATATCTTGGACGAGCCCAGTATCGGCCTACATTCCCGCGACACCGAGCAACTCATCAAGGTGCTGAAACGCCTGCGCGACATCGGCAACACCGTCATCGTGGTGGAACACGACGAGGAGATCATACGTGCCGCCGACTACATCATCGACATCGGGCCGATGGCGGGTGTGTTTGGCGGCGAAGTCGTGTTCGAGGGCGAAATCAAGGACCTCATTAACTGCGAGAAGAGCCTCACCACACAATACCTCACGGGCAAGATGAGCATCCCCGTGCCCACCCGCCGACGCAAGAGCGCCAACGCCATCGTCATCAAGGGTGCGACGCAGAACAACCTCAAGAACCTCACCGTACGCTTCCCGCTCAACATGATGACCGTCATCACGGGAGTGAGCGGCTCGGGCAAATCGACCTTGGTGAAGGATGTGCTCTACCCCGCCATGAAACGGCAGCTGGGCGAGAACGCCGAGAAATGTGGCAGCTATGGTGCTTTGGAAGGCGACCTGCGCCTCATCCAGGCCGTCGAGTTCATTGACCAGAACCCCATCGGCAAGTCATCGCGCTCCAACCCAGCCACTTATCTGAAAGCCTACGATGAGATTCGGACGCTGTTCTCCGAACAGAAACTGGCCAAATTGCGTGGCATCAAGCCTGCCTTCTTCTCGTTCAACGTGCCGGGCGGTCGCTGCGAGGAATGTGAGGGCGAAGGCGTGCAGAAGATTGAGATGCAGTTCATGGCCGATGTCTATCTGCCTTGCGAGGCCTGTCACGGCACGCGCTTCAAGGAAGAGGTCTTGGAGATCAAATACGACGGCAAACACATCTCCGACATCCTCAACATGAGCATCGAGGAGGCCATCGACTTTTTTGAACACTCCTCTGAGCGGCAGACTCCCATTGTCGGGCGCATTGTCAACCGATTGAAGCCCTTGCATGAGGTCGGTTTGGGTTATCTGAAGCTCGGGCAGTCGTCGAGTTCGCTCTCGGGCGGTGAGGCACAGCGCGTGAAGTTGGCCTATTTCCTCATCAAGGGACAGGTGGAGAAGCCCACGCTCTTCATCTTCGACGAGCCGACCACGGGTCTGCATTTCCACGATGTGAACAAGCTGCTGGAATCGTTCAACGCCTTGATTGCCAACGGCCACAGCGTCATCATCATCGAGCATAACATGGATGTCATCAAGTCGGCGGACTGGGTCATCGACCTCGGTCCGGAAAGCGGCAACAAGGGCGGTGAGATCGTCTTTGAAGGCACGCCCGAGGACTTGGTGAAGTGCAAGGCATCTTATACGGGTAAAGCGCTGAAGAATAAGTTATAGTTATGGTATCGGCTGCGCCGAGAAATCAATCAAAAATCAATAATAAAATCTCTCAAAAATGAAAAATGATTTTTATAAGATTTTGAAACGATTTTGAAAGATTTCTTGCGAAGCAATCCCAATAAAGAAAAAAATGAAACCATCAGAGATAAACCAACCATTGAGTAAGCGGCAGCAGAAGGTAGTGGACACCCTTCTCGGCCTCGGCATCGACTTCGACATCAAGTTCCACCCGCCTTTGGGCTCCATCGAGGAGTCATTGGCCTACTGGGGCAAGTTCGAGGCCACGCACTGCAAGAACCTGTTTTTCCGTAACCACAAGGGCAACAAGCACTACCTCGTCATCTTCGAGTGCATGCACCAGATTGACATCCACGACCTCGAGCAGCGTCTGCACCAGGGCAAGCTCACCTTCGCCTCGGAGGCCCGCATGGAGAAATACCTCGGCCTGAAGCCCGGCAGCGTCTCTCCCTTCGGCCTCATCAACGACGAAAACCATGAGGTGAATCTCTTCATCGACAAGAACCTCTTGAATGCACCTCATTTGAGCTTCCATCCCAATGACAACACAGGGACGATTATTATTAGCCAGGAGGACTTTATCAAGTTTTTGGAGGCTATGGGGAATTCGTATGAGTTTATTGAACTGTATGATTGAAAGAGACAAGAGTCATGGAAGAAAGTAGGAAACAAGAGATACTGCAATTTCTAGAGGAGCACCAAAGCGAGACTCCATCCAAATGGCGCGAAGAAGCCCAATGGCGAAGGGAAAACTGCGATTGGCTTCGCTATTCACAGCGCATCGCCATTCTGCTGCTTTTCTATATGAAGCGCGAGGGACTGACACAGGCAGCGATGGCAGAACGCATAGGTTGCACCCAACAATACGTTTCAAAACTCCTCAAAGGAACAGAAAACCTAACTATTGAAACTATCGCCAAAATTGAACGTGCCACAAACCAAAAGTTGATGGCGTTTGATGCATAACCCAAACGACAACACAGGGACGATTATCATTAGCCAGGAGGACTTTATCAAGTTTTTGGAGGCGATGGGGAATAGTTATGAGTTTGTGGAGTTGTATGATTGAAACTTCAGTTCGATTGGAAATAATTATTTGCTAATTTTGCAATCCAAAATGCACAAGAAATGGACAAAAGAACCGAGTTGAGGAAAGCCCTTTCCACACTTAACAAAATGGTAAAAACACAAACAGATGTCGATGATGCCTTTTTCTGTGCCCTCGGTCCTGTCTGCCTCAAATACGGCAGTCCCGGCATTCCGCCCTCTTTCAAGAAAGGCTTTGGAGTTTCGCACATTATTGCCAAACGCGATTACGAACACACCTCCGACCCGATAGCATTTCCTGAAACCGGCTTGGAAGTGGCTCGCAAACTGATGGATGTCATCGTTTACGGAACAATAACGAAGACCATACCAGCGAAGCAATGCGTTCACCTGCAAAAAGATGGTTTTGAGGCCGTTATCTCGCAGAATTGGCACGGTGACAAGGTAAACTGGCTATTGACAGGATGGAAACAAATAAAAAACGGGTGATTTCTCACCCGTAATTCGTCTCGGTGAACCAAGGCAGGTTAGTACTGCGTTTGGCCTACGCATCATGCGGTTATGTTTAGTCGCCGCAAGATGGGAGCAAAACCGATGCAAAAATACAAATTTTCTGAATATTGGATGTGATAAGGCGATTTTTTTCGTTTTTTTGAGGCTATTGGAAATGTGTATAGATTTAATCAATATAGAAAGATTCCTTAATCTATATTCCAATACGCCAAAGGGTCGCCATCAAATATCGTATCAATATCATCATCACTATACTCCATTTCATCCTGAGCATACGAACCGTTGTACCTATCATATGTTGGTTCGAAATCATCTTCAGAATAAGAGTTATCGTAGCGGTCTTCATCAACTTCCTCTTTCCATTGCAATTGTATAAGTCGTTGTCGTTCAAACTCTTCCGAAATATTAAGATTTGGAAAGACTGTTTTAATTTCTTCTATCGCTGTATCAGTTATTTTGCACACACTACCACTAACATTATAGACTACCCAAGTAAGATAACTTGGGCTAAAAGTTAAAACTTCTCCAAGTGTACGCCCATTAAATTTGCCAAAATCAAATCTGTCAGATAAATGTTCTAAGTATGTCATAAACCTTCATAAAACAATTCATCAATTCCATATACCAAATAACATAACCTACCTGATTCAGAGTGTACATACCGACACACTACAAGAATATCATCACCAACACTTGAAATTTCTCTATCAGAATCTCCCATCAGAATAGAGCCTTTATTCACGGCAAGCATTGCCTTACCACCTTTTGCAAAAATAGTAGATGGGAGTTTTGCTTTCTTGATATCGTTATCATTCACAACCACACCATTCCCAATACGAGATTTTATTTTTTGATAATAACTATTTGCCCACAACGATGGTATCCATAGGTTTTCAACATTTAGTTCCATATCTTTTGTACACTTGCTAAGATATTTGAATATTGGAAATTGCACCCCTGTTGGTACAAATGCAGTCCCATTGAAATACTCCAATACTTGATACATATATCCAGAAGAGATAATTGGATTACTGCAATCACGATTAACTACTCCATTTAAAACATGGTCAGTTCTTTTATAATTCATTTTGTACTCGTCAACAATCATGTCACTATCACAAGAATTGACAAATCCATAAATCTCAACCTTTTCGATTAATAAACTTGATGCAATAATATTGCAAGAAAGATGACCGTCTTTTTCTAGTTTTTCTTTAAGTGTTGTCTTAAACATAGAACTATATGATTTTCGTAAAAACTCGCTGCAAAAATACAGAAATTCTCTAACTGACCATAGCAATCAAAAAAATATCTTCCTCCCCACCTTCCAAAACCAATTCCCCTTCTCCTGTGCAATCCGCTCGGCGTTCATTGAGTCGTTTGTCATTTCTCATTGTTTGAATCCTCCAAAATCGTCGCAATCATTTGGGAATACTCCTGACCCATAGGCAATTCCATCTTCAAATGCAACGCTTGCCTAACGAAAAATGTGGTCTCTTTGGTCATGGGATTGAAGCCTTGACGTTGTTCGTCACGGTAATACATACCCACTCCGCGCTTTTGCCACAAAGGAAGGCCGTTGTAGTTGATGCCCCGCTCAAACAGGATTTCGTTCTTTTCGCCGTTTGATATGCCCGACATACGTTTCTGTGCCTCATCAGCCGAAACACCTTCTTTCCGCAATGTCCAGTAACAGTATGAATTAAGCGAATTGCGGTGGGCATCCTCTTGCCGCCATCTGAAATAGTCAACCACATTCTCGGCGGTCGGCAAGGGAACAAGACGGCAGTCAAACACGGCGGCTTTACCCATTTGAATTGAGAACGCCACCGACGCTTCGGCGGCAAGAATGGATAGCAACTTTCGTTCCTTCCTCCCAAAAGTATCATCTTTCAGATGGAACAACAGCGAGATTTCGTCACTTTGGGTATAGCCATACACCATGCGAAAGCCACAGTCCATCAGGTGCTTGGTGGTTTCAATCATGGCATCGCGAAACTTGGTGTCGAAAGGCTTCTCCAGATTCCATTCCTTTTTGGTAAGCCGCGTAAAGCCGTGACCGTCAAGTCGCGCCACGACATATATTCCTTCCAGCATCGTCCTGTCAAGCGACTGCTCGAAGCGCCTCATCTGTTTGTCAAGGGTGTCGAAGTCCATGATTATCAATCTGTTGTGGATACATTTTTTTCTTTTGGGTTGGGGACAAACTTCAACTACACAATCACCTCAAAAATCCGCTTTCCGTTCCATTCAATCCATTGTGGCTCTGTGTCTTGCTTGTTTTTCGAGAAGTCGAAGGTGACCAAATAGCCTTCATCCATACCGCGAGTGGCGAGATAGCCTGAAAGCTGGTCGCGGCCAAGTTCCTCGTATTTGTCGCCATGCCAAATCTTCAATTCCACGATATACTCCTGCTTGTCGTAGGTCACCACCAAGTCCATGCGGCGGTTGTCGCGGGTCTGCGGCTCCACGTAGTAGAACCCGATCCCGTTGATGATGGGTTTGAGGAAGGTGAGAAACAGCAGACGGCCTTCCTTTTCGAGGAAAGGCTCGGTGCTTTCGCGGTACTCCTCGTGCATAAGGTCACGGAAACGGGTGACCACGTGCTCCATATTGAGTTTGCCATTTTGAACATAATTCAGCACATACGGAGAGATTTTTGTCCCCTGTTCGCGCATGGTCTTATTGCCGAAATACATAAACAAGGCCTCTTCGAAAATCAGGTTGTGGATTGTTGTCTTGCCACGTTGGTTCTTGCGGATATAGGAGAACATATTGGCCAGTTTGACAATGGGGTCCACCATTGTAAAAGAGTATTCCGCTCCGTTGACCACGATGGAAAAGAGGAAATCTCTCAGTTCAATGTTGTTCTCGATGTTCTTTGAGAGGTCGTCAATAAGGGTGACATTTTCGCCTATCGCGATGATTTTCACGGCTTGCTGCACGTTGTCAAGCGTCCATTTCGCCTCCAAGCGTTCATCGATAATCTTACAAATCGCACTCACCAAATAAGGATAGCCCGTCGTGTATTTGTAGATCTCCTCGCTGATGGCCTTGATGTCCATACCCGTATGCACATCTTTCTCGTAGTCATTGAGCATCTGTGCGATTTCTTCGGGATGAAAAGTCATATCCACGTTGAAATCGGCGGCGATGTTCCAAGGTGAGTTGTATTTCTTTTCAGCGTCGGGACGAAGTTTCAGTTTGAGGTTCTTGATGTCGTAAACGCCTGCGAGAACGACGCTGTGGAAAGTATAGTTCATGCCTTTGTCGTCACGTTTCAGATACAAATCTCGTAACACTCCGATAAAGCCTACAAAAAGTTGGTTGTTGCTACTTTTGTCCACCTCATCAATAAGGACGATAACTGGCTGTGGAAACAATTGACAAAAAGTAGTGATCGCCTTAGAGAGAGTATCTAAATCTACTATCCCCTTATCTTTCCATACATCAATGAATTTCTCATCCTCGTTCTTATAAGCCAACTCGTATGCCATTTGTCTGGCAAACATCCTTGCAAACGATTCCTCATTCTTAAAAGGCTCATCTCCAATCCCTTCAAAACTAGTTTTGATAACCAGATATTTGTCTGAAAGCCTACGGCGAATGGTTTGCAACATCGTCGTCTTCCCATACTGCCGTGCTCGGTTGATGGTGAAATATTCACCCATCTCTATCAATTCTTCCACGGCTTTGAATCGTTTTTCCGTATCCACCATATAGTGCCTTTCAGGGTTGCAACTGCCTGTAACATTGAATTTTTTTCTCATATCAAATCCTTGATTAACTTTGCAAAAATACACATTTTCATCCATCTTTCATCAAATCAATCTTTTTTCGCTAACTTTGCGCCTAAATAGTAAACATGTCAAATCATGTCACAAAACCGACAAAACATACAAAACCATCCTTTGGCGTGGGCGGCTGCGCAACCGCGTCGCCGCCGGAAAGCCGCCGGTTGGCAGGCTTTCCTCAACCAAGAAAAAAGGTTTTGTCGGGTTTTGCAAGTTTTGTGATAAAAAAACACAACTGTTATGAATAACGAAGAAAAAATCAAGCAAGCTGCCGAAATCCTCTCCAAGGCGAAGAACATCGTGGGCTTCACCGGCGCGGGCACTTCCGCAGAGAGCGGCATCCCGCCTTTCCGTGGCGAGGGCGGCATCTGGAACCAGTACGACCCCAACTCTCTCAACATCGACTTCTACTACCGCCACACCAAGGAATCGTGGAAGATCATCCGCGAGGTGTTCTATAACTTCTTCAGCAACAAGGACATCAAACCCAATCCTGGGCATCTTGTCCTGGCCAAATGGGAGAAGGAAGGCCGCCTGAGCAGCGTCATCACGCAGAACATCGACGACCTGCACACCGTGGCGGGCAACACTGTGGTGTATGAGTTCCACGGCAACATGTCGCGCTTCGTATGCACCAAATGCGGCCACAAGGTGGATGCCAAGAGCATGACACTCACCGAGGAACCGCCCCGTTGCGCCCAGTGCGGCGGCCTGATGAAACCCGACTTTATTTTCTTCGGCGAGGGCATCCCTGAAGACGCTTATTATGGCTCGGTGCGCGCTGCCGAGAATTGCGACGCATTCGTCATCATCGGTACTTCGGGACAGGTCAGTCCGGCCAATATGATTCCCGGCATCGCCAAACGCAACGGCGCGAAGATTATCGAAATCAATATGGAGCCTTCGACTTACACGAACTATATCACAGACGTTTATCTTGAAGGCAAGTCGGGTGAGATCCTGCCTGCGATTGATGCTTTGATGACGCGATAACCGTCGTTATTCAGCAAAAAACGCACCAACGCGATTGATGCACAAAGTGCCCTTGAACACTTTAAACCTGATTCTTAACTTATCGGCCTTAACCGTCTGAAAACGAATAAGTCGCTTGTAGCCAATGGTGGTTGTTGGCTCGTTCACTTCGATGGGCAGCCATTTGCCATTGGCGTAATAATCAAGGCAAAACGACTCAACATTTTGACCCAAAGGAACATACTCTTGCAAAAGCAAGCGGTTGAAAGCGGTGGTTTGGGGGAAATCGAAGATGAGTTCGGCACGGGTTACGCCGTCTTCGGTAGCCCAATAGGTTGTGTAATCTTCATCCGTGACATATTTCGGGCCAAAACGCATTGAACGGGTGTTGCTGGCGGTCACTTTGCTGCCTTTCAGATGGTTGTTGGAAAAGTCCTTTTGTAACTTTTGATACCAATTCACGGCATTGGCTGAATCAATGGAAGGAATCCTACCCTCTTGATTGACAGGGAAATTGAGCAACAGATTGGCATTATGGCCAACGCTGTTGTAATACAAATCCATCAGTTGCTCCACAGTCCTCACCTGAGCATCCTCGCTCTCATGGTAGAACCAACCCGGACGAATCGAAACATCCACCTCGGCGGGCAGCCATGCGTTGCCGTCCTTGAAGCCTTTGACAAGACTTTTTTCATCGTTAAGCGACTGGAAATCTGTTTTGTACATGCACCATTGCGTAGGCTCTGCAAAGCCTTTCTCGTTGCCAACCCAGCGCAAGGTGGGTACCGTTCCACCGAAAATGGCCGCATTGGGGCTATGGCTCCAAACGATTTCGCGGGCTTTCTCGTAATTGTAGTATTTTTCCGCCACGATGGAACGCATTTCGTCGGCACCGCCATACCAGCCTGTGCCGCCGTTGGCACCGTCGAACCAGAACTCGAACAACTCGCCGTAGTTGCTCGTAAGTTCCTCAATCTGTTTGTGATAGATGTCCACATAGCCTTGATAGCCATACTCGGCTTGATGCCGGTCCCAAGGCGAAACATAAATCCCGAACTTCAAGTCGTGTTTCTTGCAAGCCTCTGAAAGTTCGCGAACCAAATCCCCTTGCCCATCTTTATAATAGGTGTTCTTGATGGAATAATCGGTGGTTTCTGTCGGCCAAAGGCAGAAGCCGTCGTGGTGCTTGGCGGTGAAAATCACGCCTTTCATACCAGCGGCTTTCAAGGTCAAAACCCATTGCTCGCAGTCGATACTGGTCGGGTTGAAGGTGTATGAAAGTGAGTTGCCGTAGCCCCATTCCATGTCGTTGAAGGTGTTCAGCCCGAAATGGATGAAGGCGTAGGTTTCAAGTTGTTGCCATTCAAGTTGTTGGGCAGTTGGGATGGGATAACTTGGTTCAGGGCGATGGGCGCACGAAACCAGAATCAGGAAACCAACAAACAAGGATGCCCTTTTTGTATTGAGTATCAAGTTTTTAAAGCTCATTTCAAATGACTGTTTATTGTTTCACAAACTTCCGCACCTCGCCATTCGCGCGAAGCATATACATACCCTTCGGCAACTCGCTGATAGAGATTCGGTTTACCTCGTTTTTGAGTTGCAGGGTCATCACAGTCTTGCCGTTCAAGTCGATGATTTCAGCTTGGCCATCTCCTTGGTTTACAAAGACATCGATATAGTCCGTGGCGGGATTGGGGCACACACGAAGCAAAGGTTCAGCCTGTATGTGCTCCGATTTCACCGAAACTGGAGTATCGGAATGTGCTTCTATCACGGCTTCAATCGTTCTGTTGCACACGGCACAGAAAGGCGCATAGTTGCGCATCATGCAGTTACGTTGCGGCCGGTACATGCCTTGTGTCAAGTAGCCGCCTCCCTCAAAAGCCCCTACCGTATTGTTATACTGATTGGTATTGGGCGTGGGAATCGGGGTGCCGGGCTGGACAAGGTCGGCCCATTTCGAGTCAAAATCCACCAAGGTGGTTATGTTAGGCTCCCAAGGCTCCACATTCAAATTATATAGCAAGCCCATTGAATTGTCAGGCTCTTCGTATTCATCGGCCAAGCCTCCAAAAGCGTGGCCAAACTCATGCACAATCACATCGGAAGCCGACATGTTGCCCGACGTGCTCATCGAATAGAAATTGTAGAATCCGCCGCCGCCATAAACATCACTGTTCACCAAAATGTAGATTTGGTCGTAAGGCGCGTTGGCCGCCACGTCCTTCACCGCGAAATAGTTGCGTGTGGTGCAATAGCGGTCAATATAAAAGGTGTAGAAATGCGAATTGAGGATGGTGCGTACCCAAGTGTGAGAGGCCGGAATGTCGACGCCGCTCTCCTCCGAAGGGGCAAGTACGGCGCGGAAATTGAAGTCGTTGATATGGCTTGCAAACGGCTCCGCTTGGGCGAACACATTGGCCAAATTCTGGCAATCTTGCTGAAACTTAGACATTTCGTCGGCGGTGTAGCCTTCGGGCAAAATCACGATGTCAACCTTGCTTTCGGGCGAACCGTGAACCATAACATCCTCAACGGGAAAAATATAACGCTGTTCTGTGGTGTTGAAGATTTCGTCAGGCTCATACAATTTCGAGAAAATTTCCTCAAACTCGCCATCGAAATTCCTGATTTCGAGGATGATATAGGCCTCATTGCGCGGCAGCGGAACGCTCACTGATTCCTCATAGCATCGCTCCATCACACGGGCTTCGTCGGTGGTTTGCCATTCGCGGAACAAGGTGTTGTAACCTCTCGAATAAATCAATGTATTGGTTTGTGCATCAATCACTTTCACACGGTTTGTTCCGAAATTGAACGGGTCAATCAGATTGACTTTGGAGCCGCCAAAATGCGGCTCGATGACAAAACGCTCAAACACATAATGCGAACTTTCGGACGTGCCGCATTGGAAAACATCCATACGCAAAGAGCCTTCATCAAGGAAATACTGCCCGAAATTGATGTTTTGCGCCCACGAAAGCAGCGAAAATGCGATGGCAAACAGGAAAACAATGGTCTTTTTCATCTCTAATTAGGTTTATTAACAAGTTTGAAAAGGCAAAAATACAAAATTATCAGTCAGTTGAGGCGGGTTGTCGTTTTTTTTAATAACGCTCGTATTGAAACAATTGGGAAACGACCCATAAAAAAAGCGGCCCCGGAATCTCCGAGGCCACCAGAAAAAATAGTCACAGATGTTTTCTTTTATTGCTTTGCGTTGAATAGCGTCTGAATCTCCGAGGCACTCAAAGCGCGGTTGTAGCTGCGGAAGTTGTCAAGCTTGCCGGTGTAGTATCCGAGGGTGTAATTTGTTATATCAGCACCGAAAAGAGTGGTGGTTACACTCGATCCCCATTCCAATCTATCGCTTGAATGTGCCTCCAATACTGTACCGTCAACATAAACAATGCCAATAGTACCGTTATAGGTTAAAGTCAACATGTGCCACTTGTTGTCGAGGTATGGCGAGATAACTTCGCCTGTCTGCCAATTGTAAGCAGATGTGTTCGGGTAATACCGGACGTTGTTGTTGGCGGTGATATACAATGCAGAGCACCTGTTGCCCCCTGAATGATTGTCGGAACCAATCAAGGCATGGTCGCCTTTACCAGTCTTAAACCAAATGTTGATTGTGTAGTTCTTTCCGCTGGGAACGATGCTGCCTTGAACAAGGACAGATGAAGATTGGCCATTGAATTGCAAGGACTTACCTTCACCAGATGGTGTGTCGGTAGAGACTTCGGCACCACTATTGATACCCGTGTAGTTGCCATTATAATCCACAATCTCATCGCCATCGAAATTGAAGAAGCAGAACAGGCCATCGCCAATAACCACACTATTGTCGACGTAAGAGGCCATAACCGAAAGGTTCGCGCTGTTGCCTCCGCCGTTTACGGTGACGTTGGTCGAAACATTGTCGTTGATTTTTGAGCGGTCGATGACGGCGGTCACAATGGTGCCGCTGCCTGCGTTGGTACTGCCACTCATCGGATTGAAGGTAAGCCAATCCACATCCAAGGCACTGATGCTCCAGTCGAGCACCGTGCCTGCCGTGCCCACATTCTTCACTTGGAAGGTCTTGGTGGTCTCAGTGTCGCCGAAGTTCAGCGTGTTTTCGCTCAGTTGCATCACTGCCGAGCCGCTGCCACCTGTCGAGGCGGTGAAAACGATGGTTGACGATGTGCCGCCACCACTCACCGTGACGGAAGTGGAGACGATGCCGTCGATTTTGGAGCGGTCAATAGTGGCCGTCACTTGGGTACTGCTGCCGCTGGCGGTGTTGCCCGAAGTGGGATTAAGCGTCAGCCAGTCCACGTTGATGTTGGAGCAAATCCAGTTGAGCGAGGTGCCGGCAGGACCGACGTTCATCACCGAGAAGGTCAAGTTGGTGGCTGTGGTGCCAAAATCCAATGTGGTTTCGCTCAGTTGCAGTTGAGGTCCGTTGCTGCCCGAAACGCTTACGTTCACGGGAAGCACAACGCTTTGGTCGGCTGTGCGGACGGTGAGGTTGGCGGTGACGCTTTGCTCAATCAGCGAGCGGTCGATGTTCACCGTGATGGTGGATTCTTGGCCGCCTTGCAGGTTGCCAGTGGAAGGCGTAACGGTCATCCAGTTCATGCTTTCCATGATTTCCCAACTCAGCGGCAGGGTTGCGCTGGCGTTGATGATCTTGAACTGCAATTGTGAGAAGTTGGTGCTGAAGTCGAGGTACTCCACATTGAGGCGGAAGCCGTTGACGACGGGGCGCAGTTGCATGTCGCCCGACGACACATTGCCCGCCGTGATGGTGATGTTCTTTGTGTTGCTCTCGAAACCGTTCTTTACACCTTGCACGGTGTAGTTGCCCGCTTCAAGGTTGGTGAACTCATAGCGTCCGTCGCTGCCGGTAACGGCTGAGGCACCCATAGGGCTGAGCGAGATGTTCACGCCTTGGATGGGTTCGTTAGTGTTGGCATTGGTCACAAGGCCCTGGATTTTGCCCACGGCCTTCTCCTTTTCGCATGAGGTCATCATGCACACTGCAAAGGCGAAAAACACGCCTAAAATCAGATTGAAATTTGCTTTTTTCATTGTTGTTTGATATTTGTAATTAGGGTTTTACGAATTTGATTTTTGCAAAATTGGCAAAGCATGGTTCCAAAACAAACCAACCTTCTTTTTCTATAGTCTCTCCATTTTTCAGTTGCTTCTTTTCATTATAGGAGATGCCCAATACGTTGGTTTCTACTTCGTTGCCTTTGGAGTCAAGCAGAATATTCCCTTTAGCATCAAGACATTTGTAAAGCCCAGACCTCATGCTATCGAGTTTTTCGATTATCTTTGCGTCCACAGGCTTCACTTTGTAATTAAAGGTGAGCGTCGTCCTGTTGCAACTGCCCATGTGTTTGGTAATTCCTGAAATCTTGCACTCCACGACCTCAAAGCCCAAACCCTCTTCACACTCAAAAGGAATGTCCTTGCCGATGAGCGTTGCCATTTCCTTTTCCAAGGCTGCATTGGCATCTGCCACAATCTGTTTCCCTCTCTCCTTATGCTCCGCACTGATCTTTGCATAGTTTTGCTCTCTTTTGTCACTGTTGTCAGCGTACTTTTCTTTGTTTTTCTGTCTTGCTTCCTCATACTCCGCTTCACTTGCATTCCACTTGACGGCATACTCACATGAAATGTTCACCAAATCGCCCAAAACTTCGTTCTTCGGGGACTTCTGGAACTTCACGTCACTTTTAGTTTTTGCTTCGCCATCTCCACCGCCTCCACAGGAAGCGAGAATGAGCGAGGTCGCAAAAATGCCTGCGCAAAACAGGGTTGCAAATACCTTTTTCTTTTTCATAGTTTTAATGTGCCATGGTTATTACCCATTATGGCTCGTCGGGGTTAATTGTTGGAATGAAATTGAATTGGAGCAAATGTCACCATAATTCCTTGCATCGGTCTTTCATTCGCCCAAAAATTGGTTTGCAATGCGTAAAAATCACAGCCAGTTTTCGTCATTGCGTAAAATTTTAGTTGCAATGCGTAAAAAATCCAGGTAAATGGCATCATTTGTTAAATAGAGGAGAGAAAAACCGTACCTTTGCCAACATGGATACTGACTCGTTCTACATATTGCTGCTCTGTTTCGTATCTGGCATGACGCAATGTTTATTGACATTATGCGGCATTTACATGCTCTTGAAACACCGTAACTACCAGTTTCAAAGGGTTTTTGCTGTTGTCTTAATCTTGCATGGCTTCTGCTTTTTCAATAACTTCGCGGTATTGGCTTGTCGCCATCAGCCTTACTCCGAGTTCCTCAACACCTTTTTGGTAATTTTCGACTACATCATCGTGGGCGGTTACATGATGTTCGCGGTCTCATTGGTTTTTCCTAATCGATATAAGATTCATCAGCTTCTGCTTTTGGAAGTACCTTATATAATTGCCCTACTCTTGTTTGCTATTAGCCGAAATCCCATGGTTTTGGCAGTCATGCAAATATACACTTTGGCGGTTTCGATAGCCTTACTGGTGTATTTGGTCCGTTCCATCAAGAAACACACTCGGATGTTACTGGACAATGTTGGAGACCTTGAGTATTTTGACCTGCGATGGAGCAACATTTTGATTGTCCTCTATTTCGCTTTCCAACTTTTATGGGCTATTGAAAGTCTATCGCAACAATCGTGGTTTACAGAACCCTCTACCGGACGCAACCTGCTTTTCGACACCCTTTATTGCCTTGTCTGCATCGGCATTGTTTTATACGTCATGCACAAACTGATACATCAGCAGGTGTTCACGCTCTCCCCCGCCGACGAATGTGAAAATGAGCCTCAAGAACCAGCCACTACCACGCCCCAACACAATGCAGGCAAACCCTTGATTGGTTATGACATCGACAAGGTCATGAGCGAAAAACAGTATTATCAGGACAATACACTGACAGTGCAGAAGTTGGCACATCATTTGGGCACCAACCGGCAATACCTCAGTAACCATATTAATCAAGAACTTCATACGACCTTCTACGACTACATCAACGATTTCCGTTTAGAGGATGCCAAAGCCATGTTAGATAGTCAAAACTCTGAAAACCAACATTCTTTGGAAGATATTGCCATGATGGCAGGCTTCAATTCCTACGCCACTTTCCTGCGCTCGTTCAAGAAAAAGTATGGGCAAACGCCGTCGCAATACCTTACGGAGAAAAAATCGTGACCAAATCAAAAATTCAAGTCACATAATCGTTTTTTTTCCTATCTTGCGCCCAAATTAATCGAATGTATATGACTACTGAAGAATTGAAATCTGTTTTCAAGCAACGCTTTGGTAATGAGGGCGTTGTTTACACTTCGCCTGGGCGTATCAACCTCATCGGCGAACACACTGACTACAACGGCGGCTTCGTTTTTCCGGGGGCTATTGATTCGGGCATCTACGCTTGCATCCGCCTCAACGGGACGAACAAGGTGCGTGCCTACTCCATCGACAAGGAGGACTACCGCGAGTTTGGCCTGAACGAGGAAGACAACCCTCAAATCCACTGGGCCAACTACATCTTCGGCGTGTGCCGCGAAATCATCAAGCGTGGCTACAAGCTCGAAGGCTTCGATACGGTGTTTTACGGCAATGTGCCGATTGGCGCGGGAATGTCGTCGTCGGCAGCTTTGGAGAGCACTTTTGCCTTCGCGCTCAATGAGTTGCTGAACCTCGGCATCGACAAGTTTGAGTTGGCACGTATCGGTCAAGCAACGGAACACAACTATGTTGGCGTGAAGTGCGGCATCATGGACCAGTTCGCCTCGCTTTTCGGCAAGGCAGGACACCTGATGCGCCTCAACTGCGCCACGATGGAGTTTGAGTATTTCCCCTTCAATCCCAAGGGCTACAAGGTGGTATTGCTTGATACCGTGGTGAAACACGAGTTGGCTTCGTCAGCCTACAACCGCCGACGCGAATCGTGCGAGAATGCTTGCGCCCATATTGCCGCCAAGCATCCCGAAGTGAAATATATGAGCGACGCGACGATGGAAATGCTCAATGATGTGAAAAACGAGATTCCCGCCGAGGACTACTTGCGCGCGGAATATGTAATAGGTGAAAAGCAGCGCGTCCTCGATGTGTGCAATGCCTTGAAAAAAGGTGACTATGAGACCGTTGGCGAGCGTATGTACGGTACGCACTATGGCATGAGCAAGCTCTATGAAGTGAGTTGTGAGGAACTGGATTTCCTCAACGACATTGCCAAACAATGTGGCGTGACCGGTTCGCGCGTGATGGGCGGCGGCTTCGGCGGTTGTACCATCAATTTGGTGAAAGAAGGTCTGTATGAGGCATTTATCGCCACAGCAAAGGAAAAATTCGCTGCCAAATTCGGGCACGAACCTAAAGTTTACGATGTGGTGATTTCGGACGGCGCAAGAAGATTAAATAACGAATAAATTATGGTATGCCCTACGGGCAGAAATCATTCAAAATCTAATCAAAAATCTCACAAAATGTTCAAAAATAAAGATTTTGAAAGGATTTTTGAAAGATTTCTCGCCAAAGGCGATAAAATAAAAACAACATACAATGAAACCAACATTATTAGTATTAGCAGCAGGCATGGGCTCGCGTTACGGTGCCCTGAAACAAATGGACGGTGTCGGGCCGAACAACGAAGCCATCCTCGATTATTCCATTTACGACGCCAAGCGCGCCGGTTTCGGCAAGGTGGTCTTCGTCATCCGCGAGGACTTCGCCGAGGCCTTCAAGAAAGTGAACAACACGGAGAAATTCGGCATCCCCGTAGAGTATGTGTATCAGTCACTTGACAAGTTGCCGGAAGGATTCAGCGTTCCCGAAGGGCGCGTGAAACCTTGGGGCACTTGCCACGCCGTCTTGATGGCCAAGGACATAATCCACGAACCCTTTGCCGCCATCAACGCCGACGATTTCTACGGCAAGGAAGCCTACGAGGTCTTGGCCAAGTATCTCACTGAATGTGAGGGCAAAAAGGGTGCTTACAGCATGGTCGCCTACAAGCTGCGCAACACCATGTCGGACTTCGGCACGGTGAGTCGTGGCATCTGCACCGCCGACGCGGAAGGCAACCTTCAGACCATCGTCGAGCGCACGGCCATCGGGCACACCGAAGACGGCGGTGCAGCCTACACCGACGAAACCGGCTCGCATCCACTTGACATGGATTCGCTCGTTTCGATGAACTTCTTCGGCTTCACTCCCGACTTCTTCGAATATTCCGAGAAAGGCTTCGTAGAGTTCCTGAAAGGCCCTGCCCAAACCAACATCAAGGCGGAGTTTTTCATTCCGCTGATGGTGAACCAAAGCATCCATGACGGTTCGGCCAAACTGAAGGTATTGTCGAGCAATGCCTCTTGGTTCGGCGTGACCTACAAGGAGGACAAGCCTGAAGTGATGCGCAAGATTCGCGAATTGATTGAAAAGGGTGTTTATCCTAATAACCTATGGTAATTAAACACGAGATTCGACCGTTAGGGAAAGGCGATTACGCCAACAACGGGTCATGACCCGTTGTCCCTATCGGACGAATGTTCTTGTGAAAAACAAAGTCTATGAACATCGAAGTAAAAACTTGGGGCAAAACCCCTGACAACAAAGACATCAAGCTCTACACCCTGACCAACTCCAATGGTGTGAAAGTGCTGCTGAGCGACATCGGTGCGGGAATTGTCAGCATTGTCACGCCCGACCGCTACGGACACATGGAAGACATCGCCCTTGGTTATCCACATCCGTGGGATTACTACAACGACGGCCCTTGCGCGGGCAAAACCCCTGGACGTTTCGCCAACCGCATCGCCAATGGCCGCTTCAAGATTGACGACATAGAATACCAACTTGAACTCAATACAAGCGACGGCAAGCACCACCTCCACGGAGGCAGCATCGGATTTGCAAACCAGAAATGGGCCAGCCGCCTTGTGGGTGAGAGTGTGGTTTTCACCTACCTCAGTGCAGACGGCGAGGCAGGCTATCCCGCCGAGTTGGTGGCCAAGGTGCGCTACACCCTCAACGACGAGAACGAACTGAATATCCACCTCAGTGCGTATTCGTCGGGCGCAACCATCGTCAACCTGACTAACCACACCTATTTTAATTTAAAAGGCGAAGGCAACGGCGACATCCTCGACCATAAACTGCGCTTGAACGCCTCGCGTTTCCTACCTGCCACCGAGGAGCTCATCACCACGGGCGAAATGCGTCAAGTGGCTGACACCCCGATGGATTTCACCGAAGGCAAACTCATCGGGCGCGACATCAAGGAGCCCTATCCCGACCTCATCAACGGCAAGGGCTACGACAGCTGCTGGGTCATTGACGGCATTGAGAAGGACAAACTTTGCCTTGCCGCTGAGTTGTCACACGAAGGCGTGGGCCGCATGGTGAAGATTTACACCACACAGCCTGGCATTCAGGTCTATACCGGCAACTGGCTTTCGGGCTGTCCGAAAGGCAAGAACGGCCATGTGTATGAGGACTATTCCGGCGTGGCCTTGGAGTGCCAAGCCCTCCCCGACTCACCCAACAAGCCCAACTTCCCGAACACCATCTTGCGCTCGGGCGAGGAATATTTGGAAACGATTATCTTTAAATTTTCAACACTGTAATGAAAGAAAACTACGGATTAAACGGATTTTACGGAAGACGGTTCGAAATTTTGCAGCCATGCTGCGGATTATTACGGAAATCTGTATAATCTGCAACGAAGTTGCCAAATTCAGGACTCAAAAAATCTGTTTAATCCGCGAAATCCGTAGTTAGAAAAGACATAGTAAAATCTTTAAATCAAAAAATAATGAGTACAAAAACGAAACAATGGGGCGCCATCATCGTCATGATCGCCCTATTCGCCATGATCGCCTTCGTGACCAACCTCTGCTCACCGATGGCCGTCATCGTGAAAAACCAATTCGGCGCCAGCAACTTCCTGTCGCAAATCGGCAACTACGGCAATTTCATCGCCTATTTAGTCATGGGTATCCCTTCGGGTATGCTGATTAAGAAATTCGGCTACAAAAAAACCGCGCTGATGGCACTTGCCGTGGGCATCGTCGGCATCCTTGTGCAATGGGCCAGCGGCAGCATGGGCTTCGGAGTCTATCTCATCGGTGCCTTCATCGCCGGCTTCTGCATGTGCATGTTGAACACCGTCGTGAACCCGATGCTGAACCTCCTTGGCGGTGGCGGCAACAAGGGCAACCAACTCATCCAAATCGGCGGCGTGTTCAACTCGGCGGCTGCCGTGGCGGTTTACATCCTTATGGGTGCGCTCATCGGCGAGGCCACCAAAGCCAAAATCTCCGATGCCACTCCTGCCCTGCTGATTGCCTTGGCCATCTTTGTCATCGGCTTCATCGTCATCCTCTTTACCAAAATTGATGAGCCACAACAGCCTGTGGAAGTGAAATCGGAAGTGAAAGACAAATACAGTGCCTTCTCGTTCCGCCACTTCAAACTCGGCATTTTGGCCATCTTCCTTTATGGCGGCATCGAAGTGGGTACGCCGACCTACATCCTTCAGTATCTGACTTCTGAGCCGACAGCAGCCACACCCGGCATTGGCATGAGTGGCACTATCGCTGGTCTCATCGTGGCCGTCTATTGGTTGATGATGCTCATCGGGCGTTTCATCGGTGGTGCCATCGGCGGAAAGGTTTCTTCCAAGGCTATGGTAACTACTGTTTCCATCGCAGCCATTGCGCTTGTGCTGTTCGGTATGCTTGCTCCGCAAACTTGGCAAGTCAATGTCCCTGGCATCGACTGGGCCAATTTGAAGGTGATTTGGGCACAAGTCCCCGTAGGCATTTTTGCCTTCATTCTTGTAGGTCTTTGCACTTCGGTGATGTGGGGTGCCATCTTCAACCTTGCTACTGAAGGCTTGGGCAAGTACACTGCCATTGCCTCTGGTGCCTTTATGACTATGGTCTTCGGCTTCGCCATCATGGTCGGTCTGCAAGGTCTTGTCGCCGACTGGACGGGCAGCTACATGACCAGTTATGTGGTCGTGCTGTTCTGCGCCGCCTACATCCTCTTCTACGCCCTCGTGGGTTCGAAGAACGTGAACAAGGACATTCCGGTCGACTAATTGCTTTGTCCAAGTCCAACAAAAAGAAAGGGGATTGCCAACCAGCAGTCCCCTTTCGTTGTTTATGATAGATGTAATCCTCAGAAACTGAATCCGATGCGAGCCAGAATCATCATGGGTCTGATAGAAGAACCATTAGGCATGGGAGTTGTGATGATGTTGCCGGTTTTTTCTGCCTTCACAGGGGCTTTTCCCAAGTTATAGAAACTGCAACCAATCACCAAGTTCTTCGCCACTTCCAAACCAGCACCCACTTGAAAAGCAAAACTCAAAGCGGTTTCGTAATTGACATTTCCAGTGTGCTTTTCACCCAAAACATCCTTGTAGCTCTCGGAATAATTGGTGATGAAGCGGGCATCACCACCAGCACCGGCCTCGATAAACAAGCCCAAATTAGAGTTGAAGTGATGCATGTAATTCAAGCCCAACATCACGGGAACATTGAAATACTTAGGAGTGGATATTGTGACATTGTTTCCCAAAAGATCCAATGCGTTTTCCCTGTTTTTGTAGAAATTCTTCGCGCCATCATTAAGGCCATTATAAAAACCGTCTATTGAAAGCAGCACTCCCAAACCGGGAACTCCCATGTTGAAATACCATTTGACACCTGCATTGAATCCCAACGAGGCTGCGGCATCATCCTCGTCAGATATCAAAGCGAATCCGTCATCATATTCTGCATAATCTTTCATCGGGAAAGCAGCACTCAGAAACATGGCACCACGTGTTTGTGCCACAGCCTGACCGCAAAACACCATCGCAGCGGCCAATGCGAAAACTTTTACTAATTTGTTCATTTTTTAATAGTTTAAGATTATTTTAATATTCCAAATTGAGTTATAACGCGGCAAAATTACAAAAACTTTCGTATTTTTGCGCTTCAAACAAAACAATTATGCTTCAAAAACTCAAACAATTCAAGGAAAAACACCCTTTCACCGCTTTGATGCTGATTGCCATTGCGGTGCGCATCCTCGTCGTGATTTTCGTCCCGGGCTTTGGCTCCAACCGCGAATTGCAGCACCCCACCCTATTCATCGGTTTCTTGGACAAGATGAAATCGCTGTTAGGCGTGGGACAGTCACAACCGATGATGCTGCTCAGCCGCACATTGTATGCTATGGTGTCCTTGTTCACGGTGTCAATGGTTTACCGCATCTGCGACTTGATTTCAAACAAGAAAAACGCTTGGCTTTTGGCACTGATTCCTGCATTTTGCTGCATCATGCCCTCCTTTGGCATTGTTGAAAACGCCAGCGCATTTTTGGGCCTGCCGTTGATGCTCTACGGTGCCAATGTGGTGCTTAGACAACAGATTTTAAGACAGAACAACCTCAATGAGAATGTCCATCGCACCTCGTTCCTGATAGCAGGACTCATGCTCGGTCTCGGCATTTGCGTATGGTACGAAAGCCTATTCATCGTATTCAGTATCTTGCTGCTTCTCTGCTTGAAACGCAATTTCAAAGGTGCCTTGATGACCTTCATCGGTGTGGTCGCTTCCATCGCTTTCATTTGGCTATTGCTTATCATTCTCAATGTCAATCCGTTGAACTACATTAAATTATGAATCGCGAAGAAGCCCGACAGCGCATTGCCGCCCTGAGTGACGAACTGGAGCTGCACAACTACAATTATTATATCCTCGCCAAGCCCACCATCAGCGACTACGAGTTTGACATGAAACTCGAGGAATTGGCGCGTTTGGAGAAAGATTTTCCTGAGTTTCTTTCGCCTACTTCGCCAACACAGCGTGTGGGCGGCGGCATAACCAAGGAATTCAAGAGTGTTCAACATAAATACCCCATGCTTTCCTTGGCTAATTCATACAGCCGAGAGGAGATTGCCGACTTCATCAACCGAATTAAAAAGACTGTCAATGAGGAAGTTGAGTTTTGCTGCGAGTTGAAGTTTGACGGATTGAGCATCAGCCTACAATATGAAAACGGTGTGCTCGTCCGCGCTGTGACCCGTGGTGACGGCACCCAAGGCGACGACGTGACCACCAATGTGCGCACCATCCGCACCGTTCCGCTCAAGCTCCACGGCGACTATCCCGACTTTTTCGAGATGCGAGGCGAAATCGTGATGCCTTTCGAGAGTTTCAACCGACTGAACGAAGCCCGTGCCGAGGCTGGCGACGACCTCTTCGCCAACCCGCGCAATGCCGCTGCTGGAACGCTTAAATTGCAGGACAGCAAGGAAGTAGCCCGCAGAAAACTTGACAATTACTGCTACTATATGATGATGGACGGCCTCGAAAACCGCTACCAAACCCACTACCAAAGCCTGCAAGCCGCCAAGAAATGGGGCTTCAACATCTCTAACTATATGGCACTTTGCAAGACCATTGACGAAATCTTCGAGTTCATCGACTATTGGGACGTGAAACGCCATGAATTACCCTTCGCCATTGATGGTATCGTGCTGAAAGTCAATAGTTACGCACAACAACAGGCTTTGGGTTTCACGGCCAAGTCGCCGAAGTGGGCCATCGCCTACAAGTTCAAGGCAGAGGAAGTGGAAACCGAGCTGCAAAGCGTTGATTTCCAAGTGGGACGACACGGAACAATTACGCCTGTTGCCAACCTTGCGCCCGTGCAATTGGCTGGCACCACCGTGAAACGCGCCACCTTAAATAATGAGGACTTCATCCGCCAATTCGATTTGCATTATGGCGACACGGTTACGGTTGTGAAAGGCGGCGAAATCATCCCGAAAATCATCGGCGTAAACTTGAACAAGCGTCAGGCGGGCGCAAAACCAGTGGAATTCGTCAAGACCTGCCCGATTTGCGGAAGCCAATTGGTTCAGAATGAGGGTGAAGCGGCTTGGTATTGTCCGAATAGTTCGGGCTGTTCGCCGCAAATCCGAGGCCGAATCGAGCATTTCATTGGGCGCAAGGCAATGAACATCGAAAGCCTCGGCGAAGGCAAGGTTGAACTGCTTTATGAGGAAGGCTTGGTGCGCAATGTCGCTGATTTGTACGACCTTACCTTTGAGAAACTCTATGGCTTGGAGAAAACCATCACCATTGAGGATGAGTTTAGCCTGATGCCCGTGGCCACACGCAAGGTCAGTTTCAAGGAAAAGACGGCGCAGAACATTTTGGACGCTTTGGAGAAGTCGAAATCGGTGCCGTTTGAGCGGGTGCTTTTCGCTTTGGGCATCAAGTTTGTAGGCGAATCCGTCGCCAAGGTGTTGGCCAAGGCCTTGCACGACATTGACCACATCATTACCGCCAGCGTTGAGGAAATGACCGAAATCAACGAAATTGGCGAGAAGATTGCGCTTTCTGTCAGGAATTTCTTCGACGATGAGCGCAATATTGAAATCGTCAATCGACTGAAAGCCAAAGGGCTGCAATTTGCTATGGTCGAGCAAGCCGTTTCTGACAAAGAACAAATTTTGGCCGGAAAATCCTTTGTGGTGAGCGGCGTGTTCCAACACTATTCCCGCGACGGCATCAAGGAAACCATCGAGGCCTACGGAGGCAAGAACGTCGGAAGCATTTCCGGCAAGACCGACTATGTGTTGGCGGGCGACAAGATGGGCCCTGAAAAACGCAAAAAGGCGGAATCGTTGGCCATTCCTATCATCACTGAGGCGGAATTTGAAGAAATGATTGGCATAAAACACGAAACAGAAGAAACTGGATTGTTGTTTTGACAAAAAACACTACCTTTGCACCTCAATTTTGAAATCTTGAAATTTGAAATTATCAAATCTTAATTCATTGAATACTATGAGAATAGAAAAAATCATTGCCCGCGAAATCCTTGATTCTCGCGGAAATCCCACGGTTGAAGTGGATGTTACTTTGGAATGTGGCGTGATGGGTCGCGCCTCGGTGCCTTCGGGTGCCTCGACTGGCGAACACGAAGCCCTCGAACTTCGCGACGGCGACAAGAAACGCTACGGCGGCAAGGGCACCTTGAAAGCCGTTGACAACGTCAACAAAATCATTGCCCCTGAAATTTTAGGTATGTCGGCTCTCGACCAACGCGCCATCGACCACAAGATGTTGGCTTTGGACGGCACCAAGACCAAGTCGAACCTCGGCGCCAACGCCATCCTCGGCGTTTCGTTGGCCGTGGCAAAGGCTGCCGCCAACTACCTTGACATCCCGCTCTACCGCTACATCGGAGGCACCAACACCTATACTCTGCCCGTCCCGATGATGAACATCATCAACGGTGGCTCGCACAGCGATGCTCCCATTGCTTTCCAAGAGTTCATGATCCGTCCCGTGGGAGCCTGCTGCTTCCGCGAAGGTCTGCGCATGGGCGCCGAGGTGTTCCACACTTTGGCCAAGCTTTTGAAGAAACGTGGTCTTTCGACTGCCGTCGGTGACGAAGGTGGCTTCGCCCCTGCCCTCAACGACACCGAAGATGCCCTCACCATCATTTGCGATGCCATCAAGGAAGCTGGCTACGAGCCTGGCAAGGACGTGAAGATTGCTTTGGACTGCGCCGCCTCTGAATTTGCTTACAATGTCGATGGCAAGTGGTTCTACGACTATCGTGAGCTCAAGAACGGCACGAAGAAAGACCCCAACGGCAAGCGTTTCAGCTCCGACGAGCAGGTCGATTTCCTTGAGGAACTCATCAAGAAGTACCCCATCGACTCCATCGAGGACGGTATGGGCGAAGAAGACTGGGACGGCTGGAAGAAACTCACCGACCGCATCGGCGACCGTTGCCAACTCGTCGGCGACGACCTCTTCGTCACCAATGTCGATTTCCTCTCGAAGGGCATCCAACTGGGTTGCGCCAACTCCATATTAATTAAGGTGAACCAAATCGGCTCGTTGAGCGAGACCTTGGACGCCATCGACATGGCCCATCGTCACGGCTACACCACCGTCACGAGCCACCGCTCGGGCGAGACCGAAGACTCCACCATCGCCGACATTGCCGTGGCTACCAACAGCGGCCAAATCAAGACCGGCTCATTGAGCCGCAGCGACCGTATGGCCAAGTACAACCAATTGCTCCGCATCGAGGAAGAATTGGGCGATTTGGCAGTTTATGGTTACAAGAAATTGAAGTAATCCACTGATTACAAACAAAAAAGCCGTGACGATTGCCACGGCTTTTTTGTTTATCCAAAGACTGCCTTCAGCCGCTGCATCGCCTCTTCCACCGTCGCCCTCGGGCAAGCCAAATTGACACGGAAAAATCCGCTGCCAGCCTCACCAAAATCCTTGCCTCGGTTGAAGCCTAATTGCGCTTCTTGGGTCATTTTGTGCCAAAGTTCCTCTTCGGTCAAGCCATAGCCATTGAAATCGAGCCACATCATGTAGGTGGCTTGCGGCTTGTGGAACTTCATCTTGGGCAGGTTGGCGGTCAGGAAATCGGAAACATAGTCGATGTTACCTTGCACATAATCAAGCAGTTGTTCCAACCATTCGTCGCCTTGGGTCATAGCGGCTTGGGTGGCCACTTTGCCGAAGATATTTCCAAGATGCGCTTCGAGGGCTTCAACATAGTCGACATACTTCTTGCGCAGTTCATCGTTAGGAATGATGGCCGTCGAGGTGGCCAAGCCCGCAAGGTTGAAGGTCTTAGAAGCCGCGTGGAAAGTGATGCTATGCATGGCAAACTCTTGTTCCAAAGAAGCGAAAGGATGATGGCGGAAGCCCGGCAATACCAAATCGCAATGGATTTCGTCGGAAATGACCAACACATTGTTTTTCATGCAGATTTCGCCCAAAAGCAGCAATTCGTTTCGCATCCAGCAACGCCCCACGGGATTGTGTGGATTGCAGAGAATCAGCATCTTGGCGGTCTTGGTTTGCTCTACAAGTTCATCGAAATTGAACTCGTAGCCGTCGCCCCTATTAATTAAGGTGTTGTAGACCAATTTTCGCCCGTGGCTCGAAACGGCACTATGGAAAGGCGGATAAACTGGCGGCTGAATGATGATTTCATCCCCAGGCTCGGTGAAAGCCAACACCGCCATATTGAAACCACACACCACGCCCGGCACGAATGACATCCAATCCTTGTGTACGTTCCAATGATGCCGTCGGAGAATCCATTTCCTAATGGCCTCAAAATAAGCCTCATCCTTGAAATGATAGCCGTAAACGGGATGTTCGGCCCGCCTGATCACTGCCTCGCGGACAAAGTCGGGGGTTTCGAAGTCCATGTCGGCGACCCACATCGGCAAAACGTTGGGATTGCCAAACACCTGTTGGCGCAAATCATACTTAACGCAGTTAGTATCAGCGCGATTGATAATCTTGTTGAAATCGTATTTCATCACTTGTCGTTTTTGTGCCGCAAAGTTGCGAAAAAATTCTTTGGGTTTTGCGGCAGGTATGGAAAAAAGATGTACTTTTGCCGCGTCAAACGACAACGTTCTTTGATTTCGGGGGAGTCGCATAGTGGCAATTGCAACAGACTGTAAATCTGTCCGGGTATCCGTTCGGTGGTTCGAGTCCACCCTCCCCCACCCTAAAACAAAAATCAGCTCCTAAAAAGTTTTTTTTGAAAAAATCTCGTTTTTTTCGTTCAGCATACAACAAATACCTATCTTTGCATCAAATTTACACTTTATGAAGATATTTGTCGCCAAATTAGCATTCAGAACCACTACTGAAGATTTAAGATTATTGTTTGAGAAATACGGCAAGGTCGATACTTGCAAGGTCATTATGGATCACGAAACGGGGCGGTCGAAATGCTATGGATTTGTTGAGATGCCCAACGACGACGAGGCATACAAAGCCATAGTTGAGACGGACGAAACGGTATTCATGGGTAACGAGTTGCAAGTCAAGAAGTCGCGACCGCAGGCCAACGCAGACTCGAAGCCTGAAAAGCCGACACGCCCCAAGCGTCCGCACCATCCTTACATTCCTCCCGTACAAGAAAACAACGCTTAGGAATAAAGGTTTTTCGCTTTTTTTCGCGAAAGTAAGTCCAACGCATTGAAAAAAGTCGTACCTTTGCACCCGCAAATCGCAAGATTGGCTTTCGCCGAATCGGAGATTTCAACGCAGTTAAAGCGATGGCCTGGTAGCTCAGCTGGATAGAGCAACAGCCTTCTAAGCTGTGGGTCTTGGGTTCGAATCCCAACCGGGTCACCTTCCCCTAATTGATTCTCAATCGGTTAGGGGTTTTGTTTATTGATTAATCCTTGCTTTTAAATCAAAATGGCAAACGATACCCAATCCAATACCACAACCACCAAATGCCTCAACTGCGGCACGGAATTCCAAGGGAATTTCTGCCCCGAGTGTGGGCAAGCCGCTGAAACCGGGAGGTTCACTATGAAGTTCATCTACGAAAACCTCCTCGCGGCTTTCATCAGCAAGGACGGCGGCATCTGGTTCACCCTCAAGAACTTGTTCATCCGACCAGGCGAGATGATCGTCGAAATCCTCAAGGGCAAGCGCAGAAGCTACTTCTCCCCTTTCCCGATGCTGTTTTTCACATTGACGGTTCTCATCTTATTGTTCTCAATTACAGGCAGTCGCGAAGATATCAAATCAATTGAACAAGAGATTATCAAGGCTGAGAAAGATGGGAAAACCGAACTTGTTGTGAATGGGTCAT
>Ga0326514_10000214_pt1 | contig 37210 bp, 23 predicted proteins | sample 3_2548_0518_D_FD_203653 | JGI IMG/M metagenome (GOLD analysis project Ga0326514, IMG submission 203653) | Bovine rumen microbial communities from UC Davis, California, United States - 3_2548_0518 | ecosystem: Host-associated > Mammals > Digestive system > Stomach > Rumen | place: USA... | reverse complement strand
GACGGGTACCCTTCTGTGACACCGGTTTTTTCAAAATGTGCATGTTCTGTGCACTCATGGAAATGGATCCTGCAATCAGCAGCATCAGAAACAGAGTAAATTTTTTCATAAACAAATACAAATTAGATTATTTTTTGATGGTGCAAATATACGCATTTTCTTTCATTCTGACACAAAAACAGAACTATATATTTGTTTTTTAACATCAGAATGGCATAAAAAATGAAAGAAAACAACTAACTTTGCATTTGAAAACCAATTCAATTTTCATTATAGACCTTATGAAAAAGTTCCTTTTTACTCTTATAGCTCTTGTGCTTGCGACAGCCGCATCTGCAGTACCAGCACGACCTGGTCTCTGGAAAACCATCAGCTTGGCCGATGGTAGTATCCTCCGCGTAGAACTTTGCGGTGACGAATTTGGCTGCTACTGGCAGACGGCAGACGGCAGATTTTTCGTCTGTGACAACGATAATCACTTCTTCGAGACAACGCAAACCGAACTGAATCAACGCCGCTTTGCCCGACTCAGCCACAATACTCTCAGAAGCTCCGTCTTGCGACATTCCCACCCTCGCCTGCAAAAAAGCCAGTCAGTAGGCAACTTCATTGGCAAGAAGAAGGGGCTTATCATTCTTGTGGAATTCCAAAACAAGAAATTTCTGGCAGGCCACGACCGCGCCTATTATGAACGAGTAGCCAATGAACTGGGCTTCAGCGAAGGCGACTACCAAGGCAGCGTAAAAGACTATTTCCTAAGCCAGAGCAAGGGCTTGTTCGAACTGGACTTCGATGTTGTAGGACCCTACACGGTTTCGCACAACTATGAGTATTACGGTCAGCCCAGCTCAAGCAACCTGGATGCTCATCCTTGGGAAATGATAGTCGAAGCCTGCCAGCAGGCCGCTACCGACGGCATTCACTTCACTGATTACGACTGGAACGGCGACGGTGAGTGCGAACAGGTGTTCGTGCTCTACGCAGGAGAGGGGCAGAGCGACAGTTACGATGCAAACACCATCTGGCCCCATGAGTTTGAATTGACTCAGGTGAAAGAAAACGGCGAGTCTGTCTATCTCACAGCCTATTTCGTTGGTGGCTGCTATGTAGACACCTATGCCTGCTCCAACGAACTGACCAGCAAAGGCGGCCCCAGTGGCATTGGAACCATGTGCCACGAATTCAGCCACTGCATGGGACTACCCGACCTCTATGACGTGTATTATGGCGGAAACTTCGGCATGGGTCACTGGGATCTGATGGCCAATGGTGTTTACAATGGTAATGCCTTCTGCCCGGCATCCTACACCAGCTATGAACGTATGGTCTGCGGATGGCTCAATCCCGTCGAGTTGCAAGCCGACACCCTTGTCAATGAGATGAAGCCCCTTAGCGAGGGTGGCACACCTTATATTATATATAACCAAGCGCATCCCGATGAATACTATTTGCTGGAAAACCGCCAACAGTCTGGATGGGATGCTGGCTTGCCCTCTAATGGTATGTTGGTCCTGCACGTAGACTACGATGAGAAGGTGTGGATGGACAACATCGTGAATTCCACAGTGGACTACCGAGGCGTCCCCGGCATGAACGACCAATACAACACCCATCCGCGACTGACCCTTATACATGCGGACAACGAAAATGACAAGCGGTTCTGGCGCTCTTCAAGCCAAGCCTATATCATGACAACGGAACAAACAGACCCCTACCCCTACCTGTGGGTCAAGGATGATGGGGAGGAGATGGTCAACGACTCTCTGACCGACAACTCCTTACCTGCAGCAACCCTCTATAACGCCAATACCGACGGTAGTCTATTCATGAACCGAGGCATTAAGGACATCACTCAACACACCGACGGCACGATGGCATTTCGCTTTGAAAGTGTGTCAATGAAATACGTCAACGTAGACACCACACTCACCGAAAAACCGGACCTGTCAGGAGCCATTTTCTATGAGTCGTTCAATCGTTGTATAGGTACGGGAGGCAACGATGGCCTGTTCAAGGGTAGCAGCGATGTGGCCTCTGCCGAGTTCATACCCGACAACGATGGATGGGAGTCAATGGCAATGACAGGTGGGGCACGCTGCGCTAAGTTTGGCAATGCTGCCAACGACGGTATCGTCACCACACCAGGCATCATGCTGACGGGCGAAACGCTTGAACTAAGTTTCAAAGCAGCTCCTTGGAGTCGCGATGACACGTCGCTCAGTCTTTCCGTATCTGGCAATGGCCAACTGGAGCAAAGCAGTTTTACCATGACCGAAGGCCAATGGGGTAAGTTCAAGACCACCATCACTGGTAACGGGCGTATCACCATCACCTTCACCCCAGGCCGTCGGTTCTTCCTCGACGAGGTACTTCTCAGGGATCCATCGGCATCAGGCATCATCCACATCAGCACAGACAGCCCGACTAATATGCGCTACGACCTTTTAGGACGCAAGGTCTCTCCCAGCCTACCATCAAATGCCCACCATCTACGACTCGTCAGAAAGGCGGATGGCAGCTACCGAAAAGTCCTTCAATAGCTTTTTATGGTAGTTTTTCCACCCTACTGGCCCATATATCATTTTTTTTATGTATTTTTGCACACAAATTCAAATCATAAAATAACAGGCATATAATTCGAAATGAACATTGAATCACTAATAAGCCAAGCTGCCGCCGAGGCCGTGAAGACGCTCTACAGCATGGAGCCGACCGAAAAGATGTTGCAACTGCAAAAGACACGCAGTGAGTTTGAAGGTAATTTAACTTTGGTGGTCTTCCCATTTGCTAAGGCTGCACACAAGAGTCCCGAACAGACCGGTCAGGAGATTGGCGAATATCTTGTACAGCACTGCACTGCCGTAGAGAAATTCAACGTAGTGAAAGGCTTCCTCAACCTGAGCGTGGGTCAAGGCGCCTGGTTGCAATTGCTGCAAGCCATCGAGCAGGACGAGAACTTCGGCACGAAAAAAGCTAACGAGGATTCTCCCCTTGTGATGATTGAGTATAGTAGTCCCAACACCAACAAACCCCTACATCTTGGGCATGTGCGCAACAACCTGTTAGGCTGGTCGCTTGCTAAGATTATGGAAGCCAACGGCAATCGCGTTGTGAAGACCAACATTGTGAACGACCGCGGCATCCACATCTGCAAGTCCATGCTGGCATGGCTGAAATATGGCAACGGCGAAACACCCGAAAGCTCTGGCAAGAAAGGCGACCACCTCATTGGTGACTACTACGTAGCCTTTGACAAGCACTACCGCGAGGAGGTACGTCAGCTCGTAGCACAAGGCATGGACGAAGAGAAAGCAAAGCAAGAGGCTCCGCTCATCAAGGAAGCCCATGAGATGCTGGTAAAGTGGGAGCAGAACGACCCTGAGGTACGCGCCTTGTGGGAGAAGATGAACAACTGGGTCTATGCCGGATTTGACGAGACCTACAAGAAGATGGGCGTCTCGTTCGACAAGATATACTACGAAAGCCAAACCTACCTGAAGGGAAAGGCCAAGGTCGAAGAAGGACTGGCCAAGGGTCTCTTCCAGCGGCATGAAGACGGTTCAGTGTGGGCTGACCTCACTGATGAAGGTTTGGATCAGAAGCTACTCCTGCGCAGCGACGGCACCAGTGTCTACATGACGCAAGACATCGGAACTGCCGAAATGCGCTTCAAGGACTATCCCATCGACAAGATGATCTATGTTGTGGGCAACGAACAGAATTACCATTTCCAGGTGCTGTCCATCCTGCTCGATCGCTTAGGCTTCGCATGGGGCAAGGAACTCGTCCACTTCTCCTACGGCATGGTCGAACTGCCCAATGGCAAGATGAAGAGCCGTGAAGGTACCGTGGTCGATGCCGATGACCTGATGCAATTGATGGTGGAAGACGCCCGCCGTGTAGCCGACGAGTCTGGCAAAAATACTGATATGGCTGAAGATGAGAAACAGGAGATTGCCCGCATCGTAGGCATGGGTGCCCTGAAATATTTCATCCTCAAGGTTGATGCCAGAAAGAACATGCTCTTCGACCCAGAAGAGTCCATCGACTTCAACGGCAACACTGGCCCCTTCATACAGTACACACATGCACGTATCAGAAGCATCCTCCGAAAGTCCATGGGTCTTTTGCCGGATGGAAGCAATATGCAGCTCAATGGTCAAATCAACGACAAGGAAATTGAGCTCATCCAGAAGATGAATGAGTTCCCTGCTGTTGTTGAGCAGGCTGGCAAGGATTACTCGCCCAGCGGCATCGCCAACTACTGCTATGAACTGACCAAGCTATTCAACCAGTTCTATCACGACTACTCTATTTTGGGCGAGACCGATGAGCAAAAGAAAGCCATCCGACTCGTTCTTGCCAAGAATGTGGGTAAGATCATCAAGACAGGCATGGGACTGTTAGGTATTGAAGTGCCAGAACGTATGTAAGAGGCACTATGAACCTACAAAGCCCTCCCGACTATCGTCACGACACCGTGCTGCCCTTGCCTCCAGAGGTAAGGGCAGACGCATGGGCGGTGGATGCGGCCTGTAGTGGCAATCCCGGACCAATGGAATATCAGGCCATTGACTTAGCCACCGGTGCTCGCGTCTTTCATTTCGGCCCCCTGCACGGTACCAACAACATTGGCGAGTTCCTGGCCATCGTCCACGCCCTTGCCCTCTGCTGGCAACGGGGACTCCATCAGCAAGCCATCTATTCTGACTCCTACAATGCCATCCTCTGGGTCAAGAAAAGACAGTGTAAGACCAAATTAGAACACACTCCACAGACCGATCAGCTTTACCAGATCATTGCTCGAGCCGAAAATTGGTTACGCACCCACGACTACAAGAATCCCATCATCAAGTGGGAAACATCCAAATGGGGAGAGGTGCCCGCCGATTTCGGGCGCAAATAACATGCAGGCCATCCTCACTCTACCTAATAACTAAAATCCAACCATTATGAAAATAAAGAAGGAAACCTATATTCGACGCCGTGCCCAACTGAAGCAAGACATGGGCAGCGGGCTATTGCTCTTCCTTGGCAACAACGAGGTGGGTATGAACTATGCCGACAACACCTATCGTTTCCGTCAGGACTCCACATTCTTGTACTTCTTCGGATTGGACTATCCTGACCTGTGCGCCGTAATCGACATCGATCAAAATCGCGAAATCGTCTTTGGCAACGAACTTACCATCGATGATATTGTGTGGACGGGAACACAGCCTACCCTCAGTGAAAAGGCTACAACCGTAGGCATTTCCGATACCAAACCGCTGAAAGAGCTGAAGGACTACATCATCCGTGCACAGCGGAAGGGGCAGAAGGTACACTTTCTTCCACCCTATCGTGGCGACCACAAGGTGTGGCTTCTTGAACTGCTGGGCATTGTTCCCGCCGAACAAGCCGACCGCTCGTCGTTACCCTTCATCAAAGCCATTGTCAAGCAACGTAACTACAAGGACGAAGAAGAGATTGCAGCCATCGAGGAGTCGGTCGATATTAGTACAGAGATGCACCTTGCTGCCTACGCTCGGGTACGCCCCGGCATCCATGAAAGTGAAGTAGCAGCCACTGTCGAAGAAGTGGCCTGCCGTTATGGAAACGCACTGGCCTTCCCCACCATTGCCACCGTGCAAGGACAGGTATTGCATAATCATGGATTCATACACACCCTGAAGGAAGGCGATATTTTTTTGCTCGATGCCGGAGCAGAGACCCGCACACACTATGCCGGAGATTTGTCGTCTTCAATGCCTGTTGGCGAACGCTTCACCGAACGTCAGAAAACCATCTACGAGATACACCTGGCCTCATTCCACGCTGCTGTTGACACACTGAAAGTTGGCGTTCCTTTCCGCGATGCCCATATTGCTGCAGCCACGAAAATCTGTGAAGGGATGAAGGACTTAGGACTCATGAAGGGCGACCCTGCCGAGGCAGCCCGCATCGGAGCCTATGCCCTGTTCTTCCCCTGCGGCTTGGGACACATGGTGGGACTCGATGTACACAACATGGAGAATCTTGGCGAACAATACGTAGGTTACTTAGACGGGGAAGAGAAGAGCAAGCAGTTTGGCTTCAAGTCACTCCGATTCGCCCGTCCTTTAGAGCCCGGTTTTGTCTTTACCGTAGAGCCAGGCATCTATTTCATTCCCGAGTTGATGGACAAATGGCAGGCTGAGGGTCAATTCAAGGACTTCATCTGTTACGACAAGCTGGCTCCTTGGCGAGATTTTACCGGTCTTCGCAACGAACTGAACTATGCCGTCATGCCCGATGGGCAGGTGCGGCTGTTGGGTACCATCAAGAAGCCAATGACCATCGAAGAGGTTTACGAAGCGAAAGCAGGAAGAAAAACACGTTAATAATAACCGAAATAAAATAAGCTATGGATACAATCGAAGAAACAATGGACAAAATCAAGACCCGTGTAATAGGTATTGATATCCGGTTGGAAAAGACTACTTATGGCGTAGTGGATGTTCGCGGTGAAATCATCGCCCAAGATCATTTCGACACGTCGAAATATCCTGATGTGAAAGACTTCGTTTCAGTATTGGCCGATAAATTGTTGGCAGTCATGGAAGAAGTAGGCGGCTATGATACCGTTAGATCCATAGGAATCAGCGTACCCAGTGCAAGTTCCATAACGGGATGTATTGAGAATGCTGCCAACCTGCCTTGGAAAGGCGTCATCCCCCTGGCAGCCATGCTTCGCGATCGCGTTGGACTGGCGGTGGCACTGGCCAACGATGCCCATATCACCGCTTTGGGAGAGAAAGCCTACGGCAGTGCCCACGGCATGAAGGACTTCGTCGTCGTCTCCATGAGCCACGGCGGACTTGGCAGTTGTTTCTTCTCCAATGGCACACCTCACCTGGGGGTCAAAGGATTTGCTGGCGAGATAGGACATACCTGCGTACAGGTTGGCGGACGTCAGTGTGGCTGCGGCAACAAAGGCTGCCTGGAGACCTACTGCACCGACCGTGGTCTGATGATGACCATCGACGAACTGCTGTCCGATACCGATGAGCCTTCCCTCTTGAGAGGAGCCACGGACAGGAGCTTGAAGGCTGTCGTGGAACTTTGTGACAAGGGCGACAAATTGGCCATTGAAGCCTTCCGCAGAACTGGCACGATGTTAGGTCTGGGACTGGCCAACTACGCCTCCGTTCTGAACCCCGAAGCCATCATCCTGACAGGAGATATGACACTGGCAGGCAAATGGCTGTTAAAGCCCATGAGACAATCGTTCGAAGAACACGTATTCCCCAACATCAAGAATGACACTCGCATCATCGTATCCATCCTGAAGGAAGGCGAACGCGACGTACTGGGAGCCAGCGCCTTGGCCTGGGACGTAAAAGAGTACTCATTGTTCAAATAACAACAAACATGAACTTCCTCATCACTCATCCTGAAAACTTAGGAGGCATGAACGAGCGCATTCGCCGTTTGCGCCAGCAGAATTTTGACACACCAACCACCCTCAGCATCGAACGTGCCCTCATCGAGACTGAGTTTTACAAGAAGTACTATGGCACCATGCCCACACCCGTACTGCGTGCCAGGAATTTCTATGAGATATGCAAGAAGAAGACCATCTATATCGGCACCGACGAGTTGATTGTCGGTGAACGTGGCCCTGTGCCCAAGGCTGTTCCCACCTTCCCCGAACTCACGTGCCATAGTGTGGAGGACCTTCACACGCTGGACACCCGCGAACTCCAGAGCTACCACATCTCGCAGCAGGACATTGACACCTACGAGCGCGAAGTCATACCCTACTGGGCAGGCAAGACACAACGCGAACGTATCTTCAACCACGTCTCGAAGGAGTGGGAAGAAGCCTATCACGCTGGTGTGTTCACTGAATTTATGGAGCAGCGTGCCGCCGGTCATACCGCTATGGACGGCAAGATGTATCACTCGGGATTGCTCGACGTGAAGAAGCGCATTCAGGAGAGAATCGACAGCCTTGACTACATCTACGACCCCGAGGCTACCGACAAGCAACAGGAGCTGGAAGCCATGGCCATCTCCTGCGATGCCGCCATCCTTTTCGCCGAGCGCCATGCTGAGTTGGCAGAGAAGATGGCCATGGAGGAACAGGATGCACAACGCAAGAAGGAACTGATGAAAATTGCCGACGTCTGCCACTGGGTACCCGCCCATGCTCCTCGTGACCTATGGGAAGCTATTCAGATGTATTGGTTCGTACACCTCGGCACAGTGACCGAACTAAATGGATGGGATTCCATGAACCCTGGACACATTGACCAGCATCTGTGGCCGTTCTATCAAAAAGGCATGGCTGAAGGCACGCTGACCCGTAACGATGCCAAGGAACTGCTCTCTTGCCTGTGGATCAAGTTCAACAACCAGCCGGCACCTCCGAAGGTGGGCGTTACGGCATTAGAAAGCGGTACCTACAACGACTTCACCAATATCAATATCGGAGGCGTAGACCGCGACGGTCATAGTGCCACCAACGAACTGTCCTATATCATCTTGGAGATTCAGGAAGAACTGCACGAACTACAGCCCGGCCTATCTATTCATATTGCAGAAAACACGCCCGACGACTTCCTGATGGCAGGCCTGCGCGTCATTCGCCAAGGTCATGGCTATCCGTCTATCTTCAATCCAGACACCTACGTCCGTGAGATGACTCGTGCAGGCAAGACGATAGAGGATGCTCGCGAGGGTGGCTGTTCGGGCTGCATCGAGGTGGGAGCTTTCGGCAAGGAGGCCTATCTGCTGACGGGCTATCTGAACACGCCGAAGATTTTAGAGATCACGCTGAACAACGGCATTGACCCCGAGACAGGCAAGAAACTCGGACTGGAGACGGGCGACCCACGCAAGTTCAACACTTTCGAAGAGATCTATGACGCCTGGCACAAGCAGATGGTGTATTTTGTCAACCTGAAGCTCTCGGTCAACAATTACATCGAGCGCATGTTCTCGCTCTACGCCCCCGCCACGTTCCTCAGCCTCTATATCGACGACTGCATCGAGAAGGGCCGCGACTACTATAGCGGCGGTGCCCGCTACAACACTACGTATATCCAATGTACGGGTCTCGGCACCATCACCGACTGCTTCACCGCCCTGAAGAAACATGTCTTCGAGGACAAGCGATACACCATGGACCAGCTATTGGAAGCCTGCAAGAACAACTGGGGAGAGGCCGAGATCATGCGTCAGTACATTCGCAACCACACGCCCTTCTTCGGCAACGACGACGAATACGCCGACTCCATTGCGGTGCGGGTTTACGAAGACCTGGTGAAAGCCATCGAGGGACGTCCCAACACCCGTGGTGGACAGACCCATCTGAACATGTTGTCCACCACTTGCCACAACTACTTCGGCTCCGTCTGTGGCGCTACTCCCAATGGCCGCTTTGCCCACTTCGCCATTAGCGACGGTACGTCGCCAGCCCACGGCAGTGACTCGCATGGCCCCACCGCCGTCGTCAAGTCGCTGGGCAAGCTCGACCAGACAAAGAGCGGTGGCACGCTACTCAACGTGCGCTTCGTGCCCAACCTGATGCGGCGTGAACAAGACATGCAGAAGGTAGGCTCACTCATCCGCACCTATTTCAAGTTCGGAGGCCACCATATCCAGTTCAACATTGTTGACACCGATACGCTGCTTGATGCCCAGCAGCATCCAGACAACTATCGCGACCTTTTAGTGCGCGTAGCTGGCTACAGCGACTACTTCAACGACATGACGTTGCAACTACAAAACGAAATCATTGCACGTACAGAGAATGACGAAGTATAAGGAATCCATCCCCACTGCTACCATCTTTGACATTAAGCGCTACGCCATCAACGATGGACCGGGCATTCGCACGACCATCTTCTTCTGTGGATGCCCGCTCCGATGCGTATGGTGCCACAATCCTGAATCGTGGGACATTCATCCTCACAAGACCTACAAGCATAAAAAGTGCATTGGCTGTCTGAGTTGTACGGAAGCCTGCCAGCAGGGAGCCATCCAAATGACCGCCGAAGGCATCCAGCCCGTCAAGGGCGTGGAGTGCCTGCGCTGCGGCCAATGCGCTGAAGCGTGCCCCACCTTGGCCTTGGAGATGTGCGGCCGTGAGTGGACGATGGACGAGCTGATGGCCGAGATTGAGAAGGAGCGTGACATCATGCAGGACAGCGGTGGAGGCGTGACCCTCTGCGGTGGCGAGCCACTGTTGCAGTTTGAGGCTGCGCTCCAAGTACTCAAGGAACTCGGACGGCGCAAGCTACACCGCACGCTCGACACCACCCTCTACGCTGCACCGGCCATGATACGGGAAGTGGCTCAGCATTGCAACCTTTTCTTGGTCGACCTGAAGTTGATGGACAGTGCCAAGCATCAACAATACACTGGAGTTCCCAACGCACTCATCCTCTCCAACATCCGCCTGCTGGCCAGCCTCGGCGCACCGTTCTACATCCGCATTCCCTTGATTGAAGGCGTGAATGCCGATGAAGCCAATATCGAGGCTACGGCTGCTTTCCTCGACACCCTGCCCGACAACCACACGCTGCAGGGCGTCAACCTCTTACCCTATCACGATGTGGGACGCGACAAGCACCAGCGTCTCTGGTCCACCTACAACAAGGAGGACGTCCCCATGGCCCCCCCCACAGAAAATGTGCAGCAACGCTGTATCAAACAGTTTGCTGCACATGGATATGTAGCCACCATTGGTGGTTAGCGTGTTATCTCACCGACCACTCGAAGATGCCGGCCGACTTGTCCTTGTTGATTTTCACTTCAAGCTTCAAGGCCGTCGTCTTCACAGGGTCGAAGTTCACGGTGCAGGGAGCACCCTTCTGTACGGGGTAGCCGTCAGGATGCTGCACAGGCTGCCATTCTCCCTTCTCATCCTTATAATACAATTTCCAGCTATCGGGCACCTTGCATCCCTGCCAAGGCTGGTCGTCGTACCAGTAAACGGTGGATGACTGCACAGTCGAAGCCTCCGGGAAGGTGTAGCTAATCCATTCCGTCGAGCCCTGCTTAGGCCACCAGTGAGTGTAGGGGATGGAACGGTCCGAGGCATCCTTCGGAACCAGGCGGTCGTTCAGGCTGTTCAGGGCGGGCATGCGTCTCACCGAAGCGTCGATCTTACTCAGCGAGGCCAGAGTGGCGGGAGCGGCGGGCCGTGTAGCCTTCAGGTCCTGTGCCAGCCAAACCTTCATGTTGCCGCTGCCACGATGACACCAGGCATAGTAGGGAATCATCTTCAGGCGCACGTCCTTTGTCGTGAGGCGTCCCTGCTTGTCAAACAACAGCGACTGTGCATCGGTGGTCAGCGTGGTCAACTTGTAGGTATGGGCACCGTCGGCAGCCTTGATGCTAAAGTCCTGATTGGCCTGCACGTCAAAGCGAGGCTCCTGGTTGAGCAGGACGCCCATGATGTCAAAGTCGTTGTCGATAGCCTCGACGCAGTAGACCAGAGGACCACGCTCCACGGCCACCATGCCACGGTCGGCCTCCACATTTTCATTTGCTCTCACCGTGCGTGGCTCCATGTCAAAGTGCAGGCGCACTACGTCGCCCTTCTTCCACTTTCGGTCGATGGTCAGGTAGCCGTCAGCAGAGGGAGTCACGTCAATGGCATTGCCGTTCACGCTACAGGTGGCGGAGAGACGCTTGTTGTCGCTGTAGCTATAGAGGTCGGTGGGCACTACCTTGCCGCGCACCCATCCGGGGATGCGAATCTTCATGGCAAACTGTCCAGTAGCGTTCTGGTTGACGGTGATGGCGATGTCACCATCCCAGGGATATTGCGTCTGCTGTGTCAGGCCCACCTTCTTTCCGCCCACATTCAGCGTGGTCTGGTTGGCAAGAAACAGGTTCACATAGACGTTCTTGTCCTTCACGGCATAGACATAGCCGGGCAGCGAGGGAATGAAACGGCAGATGTTCGACGGGCAGCAGGCACAGCCGAACCAAGCCTGACGCTGATGCTGTCCCATCGACTCCAGGGGATTGGGATAGAAGAAGCCACCGCCGTCGAGCGAGACACCCGAAATGAGACCGTTGTAGAGTGTGCGCTCCAGCACGTCGTAATACTTGGACTCACCGTGGAGCAGGAACAAGCGATAGTTCACGTAGACGTTGCCGATGGCAGCACATGTCTCGCAGTAGGCACTCATGTTGGGCAGGTAGTAGTTGGGACCGAAGGCCTCGCCGCTCGAAGTGGCACCGATACCACCCGTGATATAGAGCTTCTTCGTCACGATATTGTCCCAGATGCGGTCCACGGCCTTGACATAGGACTCATCGCCCGTCAGGGCAGCCACATCGGCCATGCCAGCATACATATAGGCGGCACGGACGGCGTGGCCCACGGCCTCATCCTGTTCCACCACGGGCTTGTGAGCCTGGGAATAGTCATGTACGATGGTAGTCTTGCCACGATAGTCCAGCAGGAACTTGGCCTCATCGAGATACTTCTTCTCGCCAGTGGCCAGATAGAGGCGGGCCAGTGCCATCTCAGCAATCTGGTGACCAGGCACCACGCAAGCCTGTCCGGGGTTGGGACCAACCTCCTTGCAGACCACGTCGGCAAAGCGGCGGGCGATGTCGAGGAACTTCTTCGAGCCTGTAGCCTGATAGTGAGCGACGGCGCCCTCGATCATGTGGCCGAGGTTGTAGAGCTCATGCGAGAGGTCTTCCTCCTTCACCCAGCGCTTCTCACCTGCCCAGTGGTGAGGGTCGGCAGGGTTCTGCGTGCGAGCGGTGTAGAGGTATCCGTCAGGCTCCTGTGCCGAGCCAATGATGTCGATGACCGAGTCCACATAGTGTGCCAACTTCTTGTCAGGATAGGTCTGCAGGATGTAGGAGGCACCCTCGATGGTCTTGTAGGGGTCGGTATCGTCAAACGAGTAGCCCACGCCGTTCACCTTGAACACCTTCGAGGGGTCTTTCAGGTGTGCGGCAGCATTCTCAAAGTTCTTGTAGCGGCCCTCGCTCTCGCATTTCGAGAAGGCAAGGGGCACGGTGACGTCGCGGCTGGCCTGCAGGCGCTGTCCCCAGAACGTGCCGGGCGTTACTTTTACTGCGGTGAAGGGTACGGGGGTGATGGGATAGCCCTTCTGCGCCACCACGTGACCAAAAGACAAAGTACAAATGATAGATGATAAAAGGATCTTTTTCATATTGTTTGTTGTTAAGTGATTATTCATACTCGAATTTCAGGACGAAGCCGCCGCCAGAGGCCATCTTCAAGTTGAGCGTCTCATGGCTCAGGCACGTCTGATACGTCAACTGGTAGTCTTCTGCGTTGTGATTGGCATTGATGCCGTCAGTCAGTAGGGTGACGACGTAGTGCTGCTCCTTGTTCAAGAAGCTGAGCGGCAGCGTGATGGTGCGCTCGTCCCAGTTGGTCTGTCCTCCCACATACCACGTATTGCCTATGCGACGGGCGGTAACGATGTACTTTCCTATTTCCCCCTGCAGGACACGTGTCTCTTCCCATTCATTGAAAATCTGGGCGATAAACTTGGTGTATTCAGGCTCCGTCTCGTAGTTCGTCGGGGCGTCGCAGAGCATGGTGAAGGGGGAGTCATGGACGACGTAGCAGGCCGCCTGATGGCAGCGGGTGCCCATCGACACGGGATTCTGATAGCACTCCACCCAGTTCTCCTTCGTGCCGTTGCGCATGGCGCCGGGTGTAAAGTCCACCTGGCCGGCCATCATGCGGATGAAGGGGAAGGTCACGTCGTAGCGGGGCATGTCGGTGGTCTTCTTTGCCCAGCGACATTCCTCCATGCCGAAGACGCTCTCATAGTTCACGATGTTGGGATAGGTGCGGTTCATGCCCGTAGGAGTGAAGAAGCCATGGTAGTCCAGCATCATCTTATGCTTGGCACAGGTGGCGGCGAGGCGCTCGGCCATTTCCACGGCTGTCTGGTCGTTGCGGTCGAGGAAATCCACCTTGAAGCCCTTGGCACCCAGGGCGGCATACTTCTGGCAGGCCTCGTCCAGATGCTCGTCGAGCACGTTGAACACTGTCCATAGCACGATGCCCACGCCCTTCTCCCGTCCATAGTCAATGAGACGCTGCAGGTCGATGTCGGCAATAGGGTGCATCAGGTCGCCCTTCGACGAGTCATACCAACCCTCGTCCAGCACCACATACTCCAGCCCGTATTTGGCGGCGAAGTCTATATAATATAGATAGGTACGGGTATTGATGCCAGCCTTGAAGTCTACGCCCTTCAGGTTCCAGTCGTTCCACCAGTCCCAGGCCACCTTGCCGGGCTTCACCCAACTGGTGTCCCCCACCCTGTTGGGTGCCGCAAGCGTATAGACCAGGTCGTTGGTAGGCATGTCGGTGTCCTTCTCAGAGATGGCGATGACACGCCAAGGGTAGGTGCGGGGCCCTGTGGACTTAGCGATATAGTCCTCGGTCTCGGCCACATACGACATGCCGCGCCACTTGTAGTAGTCCATCCGCTTGGGATAAGGTGCAAAATGTCCGCTTAGTCTGTTGCCTTCGGCCTTGAGAAACATGCCGGGATACTGACGCAGGTCGCTCTCCAGGAGGGTCACCTTCACGTCGCCCTCCTCAATAGTGGCGGGGAGAAATATCATTTTGTCCGCAGCCTTGCTGAGCAAGGTCTCGTCGTACGTGTTCTGGAAGGCCATGGCGAAGGGCTTCTCGTCATTGGTGGAATAGCTGAGCCACGCCTTGGGGTCGCCCGCAAACTGGAAGTCCACCGTCTCGCCGGGCACGATGGTCTCGCCCTTGTTGGTCGTATAGAAGCGGTAGGCGGCACCCTCGTCATAGGCACGCACCTGCAGGCCGAAGCCGTTCTTCAGCCTCACGTCGAGCTGTTGGCCCTTCATGCTGATGCGCGACTGGCGATAGAGCGGAGCCTCGCACTCGTCGATCACCCACGACGTGCGGGCCTGTCGGATGCCGCTGGTCATGGTGCCCAACCCAATCGACGGCAGGACGACCACCTCCTTGCCTTGGTAAGCCACCGAGAGGGAAAGGTCCGGACCTTCGCCCACGGTGACGACCACCTTTCCGTTGGGCGACTTCACACTGTAGTTCTTTGCATAGCTGTTTCCTGTGCAGACCACTGTCAACAGGAGAAGAAAAAGTCTGAAATGTTGCATTACAAGCTATTGGTTGTTTACATTTGCAAAGTTACGCATTTTTTTCCTCATGCCAAGCAAAATGCGTCCAAGAGATAGGAAAAAGCGTCCAAAAGCGGGAACTGTCATACAAATATGGATGATTTTTCTATACCTGTGGACTATTATTTTAGCTGGATTGCAAAATTTTTGCTTACTTTGCACCCGAAAAACAAGTAAAGTTTCTTTCCTATATGAAACACGGTAATCTTAGCCCGGAAGGGGCGTTAAGACTACGGGCAGGGAGACAATCCCTGCGACAGATCGCAGTAGCATTTGCCCTGTTCACCCTGGCGACGACATCATGGGCGCAGCAGCGACTACACGTACACACCACTGAGCGTGCCGCCCACTGGGACATGCCCATCACCATTGACAGCATTGCCGAGATGACACTCGACGACGACCGCGCCACCATGCTCTTCAGCGTGGGCAACGACCTGTCCGTCGGCCAGTCCATTGCCCGTATCGACAGCCTGACCATCGAGAGCGACCCCCTCATGGAGACCAAGGACCCCTACCAGGTGTTCCAGCTCTTCCTGACCACCCGCGACGGCCGCGACATCAACTCCCGCGACTACTACCAGGAATGCCACCTCGCACTCAACGCCCGAGGCTCCTTCTCCCACTACTCGGCGAGGGCCCAGGTGCGAGGACGCGGCAACAGCACCTTCCTCTGGTACGACAAGAAGCCCTATCGCATCAAGCTCGACGAGAAGCACAAGCTGCTGGGGCTGGCCAAGGCCAAGAGCTGGGTACTGCTGGCCAACTATCGCGACGTGACCGACATGATGAACACGTTTGTCTTTGAGATGGGCCATTGGCTCGGACTGCCCTACACCAACCACACCCGCTACGTGGAGCTGTTTCTCAACGGCGAATACCGAGGACTCTACCAGCTCACCGAACAGGTGCAGCAGAACAAGAACCGCGTCAACGTGAGCGACGACTGCGGCATCCTCATCTCGCTTGACGTGGACGATGGCCCCGATGCGAGCCCGTATGCCCAGGACAATTGCTGGTCCAAGGTCTACCGCATGCCTCTCTGCGTGAAATATCCCGACGACGAGCACTTCACGGCCCACACCGTCGACTCCGTCCGCACCGAGTTTGCCCGTCTGGAGCAGGCCATCAAGGACAAGGACTACGATGCCGTGGAGCAGTTGCTCGACATACCCTCCTTCATCAAGTACCTGCAGATACAGGAGTTCGTCTACAATGTGGAGCTCTCCGCCCCACGCTCCATCTTCCTCCACAAGGACGGCGACGGCAAGTGGTACATGGGCCCTCTCTGGGACTTCGATGCCGGCTACGACTTCGACTGGAGCAACATGACCACCGGCCACACCTTCTTTGCCGACTACCATGAGACCGTCATGGGCACCAACCCCCTGAAGCGCAACGGCAACTACAACTACGTGCCGCAGTTCTTCACCGACCTCTTTGCCTGCAAGCCTTTCGTCGAGCAGTACAAGGCGCAGTGGGCCTCGGTCTGCGACTCCATCGTCACCCACAACTGGGCAACGTGCATGAAATATGTCGAGCAGCTCAGACTGTCGGGAGCCATCACCCGCGAGGCCGACCGATGGCCCATCAGCGGCAAGCGCTTCGACACCGAACTGGACAAAATGCGACAGTGGCTGTTCAACCGCGCTGACTATATGACACAGCTCATCGCCAATATCCCCGTGCCCGAGGAGGTGAATCCCATCGTCGACGAGGCCGTCTGCGGCACCATCAACACCGACGTCACCATGGACTGGTACAGAGGCTATCATCAGATCAGCCAGATACACGTGGACAAGGCCCGCCTGCTCAGCCTGATGGGACTGACCCAGCTCAACGAGGCCCTCCTCACCATCGTGCCGCTCAACACCGACGGCTCCGAGGGCAACAACGGCACCAACGGCGTCTTCGGCGGATGGTTTGATGCCGACGGCAACCCGGGCCCCTACGCCCGTGGCCACGTCTACATCGAGGTGTTCCAAGACCTGTGGAACTGGAATTGCGGCCTCTATCAGAGCAACTGCTTCGACGAGGCGCACACCGTCACCATGCAGTATCAGTATCCGCACGACGGACATCTACTGAAGGTCAATGTCAGGGTACACTTCACCATCGAAGGGTAGCCCTCCTCCGGCTCCCCCCTGCGGGGAGAGGATAATGCAAGATTGAAATCATTAAAAAATAAAGCACAATGAAACGTATCCTTACCTTAGCAACATTGCTTATCGTCACCCTCACAACGATGGTGGCACAGAAAACAGTCTACATCCCCAACGAGTGGCGCAACCCCTGGCCCAGCGACTCCCTGCTCTACAAGGAGAGCGACCCCGACAACAAGTACACCTGGTCGAAGTCCCGCTCCATCGAGTCGGACAACGTCATCGTCTTCTGGGACAAGGGCTACGGCTCCACCCTCCCCTCCAAGTCGCCCTCGGCCTATCGCGTCGACGAGCAGGACCTGCTGCAGAAGTGCGAGGCCTTCTTCGACCTCGAAATCAACCAACTGGGCTTCGTCGATCCCGTCACCTCCAACCTCTCCAAGTACAAGGTCATGGTGCTGCTCAACCACACCACCGACTGGGTGTGCTTCGGCGGCGGCTACGACTTCCAGGTCAGCGCCCTCTGGCTCGGCCCCAGCGCCTGCAAGCCCGTAGGACACTCGGTGGCGCACGAGGTGGGACACTCCTTCCACTACATGTGCTTCCCCGAGCACAGCGGTCACCGCGACTCCGAAACCGACAACACCGGATTCCATCTGGCATGCGGCAACGGACAGGCCATCTGGGAGCAGACCGCTCAATGGCAGGCCGCACAGTCCTACCCCGAGCAGATGTACGTACAGAGCATCATCGTCTTCCGCAACTCCCACAACTACGCCTTCAGCCATGAGTGGCACCGCTACCAGAGCTACTGGTTCCACTACTACATCAACGAGCACTACAACGACATCACCACCGTGGCACAGGTGTGGAACACGCCCATGACGGGACAGAGCCGGGGCAATGGCAGCGACTTCAACATGGCACTCATGAAGCTCAAGGACCTGACCACCGAAGACCTCTTCCGCCTCTACTTCGACTACGCCTGCCGCCTCGTCACCTGGGACCTCGAGGCCTGCAAGCCCTATCGCGACCTCTACATCGGCGACTTCGACTACCGCTGCGTGCTCACCGAGGACACCGCTTATCAAGTGGCGCTGGCCAGCTGTCCGCAGGGCACGGGATTCAATGTCATCCCCCTCGAGCTGCCCGCTCCTGGCACTCGCGTCGTCACCCACCTCACCGGCCTGCCCACCGGCTCGCCCCTCCTCGATGCCGACCCGGGCGAATATCTTAACGGCGACTCACAGTTCGCCACCGCCCCACGCCGCAACTACAACTCGGTCAGCCAGCGCTCCTCACGCGGATTCCGCATGGGCTACGTGGCCCTGATGGAGGATGGCACACGACGCTACTTCTCCGACGACAAGGTCTACTGCCAGGGCACGGCCCGCGTCACCGAAGACTACGCCATGACCATGCCCGAGGGCGTGAGCAAGCTCTGGCTCGTGGTCTCACCCGCACTGAAGAACTACATCAAGCACAAGTGGGACGACAACATCAACGCCGACGACATGTGGCCCTATCAGGTGAAGTTTGAGGGCACCGACATCGGCAACAGGGCCCTGGTCTATGCCGCTCCCACCCTTGACAAGCGCAAGATAGCCGACGCCACCTTCACCTACGACGTCACCTTCCCCGTTGACGCCAACGGCTATAGCGGCGCCGTCGTCACCATCTCGGGCAGGGCAGCCGCCACCCTCGGCACCGCCTTCCAGCTCCAGCCCACGTCTATCGCCGACAAGATGCAGGCATGGTCGTCGCAAGGCCCGGCCAACAACAAGATCATGTTCTATGCCGTCAATGCCGACGGCTCCTTCGTGCAGCGCGGCTCCACCGCCAACGGCTACGGCCACTGGTTCAACGCCAACGGTCAGGTCTCCGACTACGCCAGCGGCTACGTCTTCTCCGAGTTCTATCCAACGCAGCTGGCCTTCCAGCTGGGCCAGTACCCGGGCAAGAACAGCAACGGCAAGACCTACACCATCCGTCAGGCTCTCCGCTACCGCAAGAACGCCTCCGAGCAGGCCACTGCCACCTTCGTCTTCAACATCACGGTAGGCCCCTCGCAGTCGCTCTCCCTCCGCAGCATCGACTATACCGACCCCACTGCCGACGCCATCGAAGTGCTCCCTGCCTCTCCCTCCGTCTCCCCCGACGTCTACTACGACCTGCAGGGCCACAGAGTGTCCACTCCCACCTCCGGCATTTACTTGTATAAGGGGAAAAAGGTGGTGAAGTAATAGCCCCCCAGGAGCCCCCCTCTAACTCCCCCCCTGGGGGGAGGATTTTTAGAAACGCAAAAAAAGAAGGACAGAAATTATACTAATTGTGATAATTTCTGTCCTTTTCCTTTTGCAAATGAAGAAAAACAAGAAAAAGCTTGCATTTTACTTGTATTTTTTGTATCTTTGTCATCGAGTTGTAACAGTAGCTGGCCCAAAAACATTTTCTTGCAGCGGCCGCCGCAAGATATTGCCACGACCGCTGCAAGTTTTTGCCACGACCGCTGCAAGATATTGCCACGCCCGCCGCAAGAAAAAAAGAGCAGGCTCCTTTTCCCTTTTCAGTTTACTCTTTTTCCCTTTTCACTATGCTCCTTTCCCTTTTTCACTTCACTCCATTCCCTCAGCCTATAGTATAAGGCCTTTTTTCGGCTTTAGGAAAGTTCCCTCAGGGCAAGTCTACCCCACCATTTCTCCCGGCCTCTTGCCGAACTGACGCTGGAAGCACTTGGCGAAATAGGAGGGGGAGCTGAAACCTACCTTGTAGCTGACCTCGCTGACACGGTAGCGACCTTGACTGAGCAACTGGGCGGCCCGCTTCAGACGCACCACCTGAATCATCTCGTTGGGCGTGACATCGGCGATGGCCTTGATCTTAGCGAAGAGGCCGCTGCGGCTGATGTTCATCTGCTCGGCCAGGATATTCACGTTGAAGTCGGAATTGGCAATGTTGGCCTCGATAATCGTGTTCATGCGGGTAAGGAACTCATTGTCCACGGCATTGTTGGCCAGCGGTGCAATGGGCTGGTCGGGCTCCTGGGCAAAGCGGGCCATCAGCTCACGGCGACGGGCGATGAGGTTGCGCAGGCAGGCATCGAGCACCTTGAGCGAGAAGGGCTTCTCGAGATAGGCGTCGGCCCCGATGTCCATGCCCTCGGCCTTGGAGTCGTCGTCGGTCTTGGCGGTGAGCAGGATGAGAGGGATATGGCTGGTCTCGCCGTTGGCTCGCACCCGTCGGCAGAACTCCGCGCCGTCCATGCCGGGCATCATCCAGTCGCTCACGATGAGGGTGACGGCATGGGTGGCCAGCTGGCGCAGGCCCTCGACGCCGTTGGTGGCAGTGAGCACCTGATAGTGGTCGGTGAAATGGCTGGCGAGGAAGGCGAGCATGTCGGGGTCGTCCTCGACCAGGAGGATGCTCTCCTTGCTTCCAGTGGTGGCGTGCTGGGGGCTGTCGGCCTTGCTCTCCGACAGCGGCAGGGTGGTGTCTTCGTCGCGCTGCTGCATCTCCTGCTTCACAGGCAGTGTGACAATAAAGCGGGATCCGTGGCCTTCCTCGGACTCGACGCCGACCTGTCCGTGGTGGAGGCCGACCAGGGTCTTGACGATGGAGAGGCCTATGCCGGTGCCGGGCTTGCTGGTCTGGGCCTGGAAGAAGGGCTCGAAAATGCGTGCCTGGTCGGCGGGGCTGATGCCGGTGCCGTCGTCGCTCACCTCGATGCGGAAGTGCTCGCCGTCGGCCTCGACGATGCAGCTCAGCTGTACGTGGCTCTTGGCATACTTGTTGGCGTTGGTCAGCAGGTTGCTCACCACCTTGGTCACGCCCTCTCGGTCGATGATGGCGGTGAAGTGGCTGTCAGGATAGACCACGTCGAACTGCTTGTCGCCCTGCGCGAAGGTGGGTGCAAAACGCTCGCACACAGCGTGCAGCAGGTCGTAGACATTCTCGGGGGCGAAGCTGACGGTGAGGCTCTGCTGCTCGACCTTGCGGAAGTCCAGCAACTGGTTGACCAGCTCGAGCAGGCGGTGGGCGTTGCGGTCGATGACGTCGAGGTGGGTGGTGTCTGACGAATGGCTGGCCTTCAGTTCCTCCAGCGGGGCGATGATGAGCGAGACGGGGGTGCGAATCTCGTGGGCGATGGTGGTGAAGAAATTGAGACGGGCCTCACGCACCTCACGCTCCTTCTGCTCACTGAGTCGCTGCAGCTCACGCTTGTGGCGGTGCTCGGCTCGCTTCAGCCTGAAGCGCACATAGTACCAGATGAGGGCGATGACGAGCAGGAGGTAGAGGGTCTTGGCCCACCAGCTCCACCACAGGGGCGGGTGTACGACGATGCGCAGGGCAGCCTGGCAATCCGACCACTCTCCGTCGTTGTTGGTGGCACAGACGCGGAACACGTAGGTGCCGGCAGGCAGGTTGGTGTAGGTGGCACGGTGCTGGTTGCCAACGTAATTCCAGTCGCTGTCGAAGCCCTCCATGCGGTAGGCGTACTGATTCTTCTCGGGCAGGCAGTAGCTGAGCGAGGCAAAGGTGAGGTTGAGCATGCGGGCGTCGCCGTAGCTCAGTTCAATCTCGGCGGGCAGCACCCGGGTGCGCTCACTGGCGCGGTTCTCGTAGCCCCAGCTCACCTCGGTGACATAGACGGGCGGCATGACCTTGTTGATTTTTATCTGATAGGGCAGGAAGGTGCAGTAGCCGTTGGTGGTGCCGAAGTAGATGCGTCCGTCAGCCGTCTTCAGCCCTGCGTTGGGCTGAAACTGCTCGCTGGGCAGTCCGTCGTGCCGGGTGAAGTGCTGTACGCCGCCGTTGGGTGTGTACTTCACGATGCCCCGCTCGGTGGAGAGCCATAGCGACCCTTGGTCCTCAATGATGCTCATCACGTTCTGGTTGGGCACGACGAGGCTGATGCGGTGGAAGGTCTCGTCGGAGGCACGATAGCGGCACAGACCGCTGAAGGTGCCTATCCACAACTGTCCGCTGCCGTCGATGTAGGCGCAATTGACGTGGTTGTCGGGCAGTGACAGCGAGTCGCCTTCGATGTGGTGGAAGTGCTTCAGCGTCTTCTTGCCCGGATGGTATCGCCAGAGTCCCCCACCCTCGGTGCTGAGCCACAGGTTGTGGTCGGCATCCTCGTCGATATCGATGGTCATGCAGTTGAGCTTGACCACACGGGTGAAGTGGTCGTTGTCGGGATGATAGAGGTTGAGGCCTTCCATCGTGGCCACCCAAATGCGGTCGCCGCGGTCGCGATAGATGGCATAGCTGCTGTTGTTGTCGAGGCTGTTGGGACTGCTGGTGGTGGTATAGTGCTGCAGGCGTCCCGTCGGCTCCAGCGTGTAGACGCCGTCGGTATAGGTGCCCGCCCAGAGCCGCTGGCCGTCGTGGTAGAGGGCATGCATGTTGCGCTTGCCCAGGGCATCGCGATGGGGGTAGTCGAGGGTGAGGTGACGGCTGGGGTCGTGGCATATCAGTCCACCATTGTCGCTGGCCATCCATAGCCGCTGCTGGTCATCCTCGCAGATGCGCGAGATGATGTTGCCCTGCAAGCCGGCCTCGAAGCGGCGGTCGACGGGCGAGACGTAATTCACACCACCATAGAAGGTGCCTATCCAGAGTCCTCCCTCGTTGTCGCTGGCAATGTCGTAGACAAAGCGGTCGCTCAGCGAGGCGGTGGTCTCCTCGAAAAGGCGGTGCCACTGGCGGGTGGCGGGGTTGAAGCAGATGACGCCGTCATCGCAGCCGATGCAGATGCAGTCGTCCTTCCACTGATACAGCGTGTGGATATGGCTGCCCACCTTGGACTCGGCTGGCGAGAGCACCTGCTCGGCACGCCCGTCGTCATGGAGGAGGAACAGGCCGTCGTTCCACGAGCCTATCCACATGCGCCCGTCGCGGGTCTGCAACAAGGCCAGTCCCCTGGCGTCGAGGGACGTCTGGAGCGTCACGGCCTCGAAGGTGTCGTGGAGACGGTTGAGGCGCTGCACCACGGGTGTCTTGCGATTGGTGAGGGCCCACACCTGATTGTCCTTGTCAACCAGCAGCTGGGTCACGGCACCGTTAATATTGTTGAACTCGAAGTGGCGGACGTTGCCCGTCTTGCGGTCGTAGCACCAGGCTCCCTGCTCGATGGTTGCCACCCAGAGATTCTGCTCCTTGTCCTCGGTCAGACTAGTCACCGTGGAGAGGATGTCGAGGGGCAGGCGCTCGAAGCGGCCTTGCTCCAGGCAGAAGTGGAACACTCCCCTCTCCGTGCCTACGTAGAGACCTTGGTCGTCGACGGTGAGGGCCGAGATATACTGGTTGGCTCCCACCTCGTCGATGTGGTAGGATTGCACCCTCATGCCGTCGTAGCGGCACAGCCCGTTGTCGGTGCCCAACCAGATGAAGCCATACTTGTCCTGCACCACGTTGCGCACCGTGTTCGCCGGCAGGCCGTCGTCCATCGTGATACTGCGGTAGCCTGTCACCGCTCCCACTTGCAGCATGCATAAGAAGCATGCCGCCAGCACCAAATACCGCTTCATTTGCCTGATATTAACCATCTTGTTTGCCTTTTCAAGTATTCTACTTAAGTGTGGACTTCAAGTACATGAAGTATTTGAATGCGAATATAAATAAATATTATGAATTATTCTGAATAACCGTCTGAAAATTTAACGAATTATACGAATTATGCAGAATAATCGTCTGAAAATTTAACGAATTATACGAATTAACCCGCCTTTTTGGACTGCAAGGTTAATTCGTATAACTCTATCTGAGGTCGTCGAGAAGTCCTCACCTATTCACCTTCCACTCGAGGACTCCGCCCGACTGGCCCTGCTGCAGCTTAGCCACGATTTTCAGGCCCCGGGTCTTTACGGGCTTGAAGTCCACGCTGTCGTAGCGGTCCTTGCTGACGGTGAAGGGCGAGTGCTGCTCCACCTCACGCCACTGGCCATCGGCAGCTTGGTAGTAGAGCGTCCACGACTCAGGCACACGGAAGTTGCCATCGTAGTGGTCGAAGTCGAGCCAATAGACCTGCACGTTGCTCACCTCCTGCTCCTCCTTCCACTGATAGCTGATGCTCTCGTTGGTTCCACGCTTCAGCCACCAGTAGTGATAGGGCTTCGAAGTGTCGCTGCTACGCTTGGGCTCCCACTGGTCGTTTACGCCGCCAGCCCATCCGTCAACAGGCGCCGTCTCAGGGGCATCGTTCTGGATGGGGCCGCGGTTGCTGAAGGTGTGTGCACGGCTGGCGATGGTCTCCAAGGGGGTGGCGACGGCCTTCGACGGGGTGTTGGCAATCCATATCTCCATAGCCTGCGGGCCACGGTTGTTCCAAGTGCTGTAGGGGATGGCGCGGAAACGCACATCCTTCACGTCGCCTGAGCGCTCCACCTTCTTGGCGGAGCCATCGAGAACCACTACGCCACCGAGGAGGTCTTTCTCGGAATGATGGGCAATGGCGGCAGCGTTGAGGATGTACTTGTCGAAGATGGTGTTGTCGGGCTGGTCGGTAGCCTCCACGCAATAGACCACGGGGCCACGCTCCAGGGCCACCTTGCCGCGCAGGTCCTCGGCATTGTCGTTGGCCACGATGCGGCGCACCTCCATCGGCAGGTTCAGCTCAATGACGTCGCCTTTCTTCCAGTTGCGGCTGATGACGACGTAGTCCTCGTTCTCAGGCTTAAAGGCCTGTCCGTTGACGCTGACGCTGTACTGCGGAGCCTTGTCGAGGTAGGTGTAGAGATTGTTGTTGGTGGGGCTACTCTTCAGCCATGAGGGGATACGCAGCTTGATGGCAAACTTGCCGCCTCCCTTGTTCACCTTGACGAGCACCTTGCCGTCCCAAGGATAGTCGGTCACCTGCTCCAGTTCCACCTTCCCGATGGTGGCACGGCCCTGAGCATAGAGGTTGACGTAGATGTCGTTGCCTTCGGTGGCATACATATAGCCAGGCACCGAGGCCACGAAGCGCGTCACGTTGCCAGGACAGCAGGCACAGCCGAACCAACGCTGGCGCTCATGCTCGCCATCGCTCTCCAGGGGATTGTCGTAGAAGAACCTGTCGCCAGAAAGGCTGACGCCGCTCATCACATTATTATATAACGCACGCTCGCATACATCTATATATTTCGACTCACCCGTGGCCAGGAACATGCGGTAGTTCCAATAGACGTTGGCAATGGCGGCGCAGGTCTCGCAGTAGGCGGTGTGGCTGTTCAGCTCATAGTTCGGGCCAAAGCCTTCGCCTTGTGCACGGCTGCCGATGCCACCGGTGATGAAGAGTTTCTTGCTGGACATATTCTGCCAGATGCGCTGCAGGGCCTCCTGATAGGCCTTGTCGCCAGTGAGGGCTGCCATGTCGGCCACGCCACTATAGAGATAGCCGGCACGCACGGCATGCCCCACAATCTCGTCCTGCTGGAGGATGGGCATGTGATCCTGCGAGTACTCGCTGGGATGGTGGCCGTCGGTGCAGCGTCCGGTCTCGTCAACGAAATATTTGGCACCGTCGAGATAGGTCTTGTTGCCCGTCACCTTATAGAGCTTGCACAGGGCCATCTCGATAATGGGGTGACCACCGGGACGATGAATCTGCCCCTCGTTGGGTCCGAAGGTCTTGCAAACGAGGTCGGCGTTCTTGATGGCTACATTGAGGAAGTTCTTCTTGCCGGTGGCACGGTAATGGGCGACGGCACTCTCAATGAGGTGACCGCTGTTGTAAAGCTCATGGGAGTTGATCTTCTCCCACTTGGAGCGTCCCCACCAACCGCTCAGGCGATAGCATTTGTTGGTGACGCAGGTGGTCAGGTAGCCATCGGGCTCCTGGGCAAGGGCAATGATGTTGATGACCGAGTCGAGGTAGTGGTCGAGCTGCTTGTCGTACTTGGCGGCCAAGGCGTAGGAGGCGCCCTCAATAACCTTGTAGGGGTCGGTGTCGTCGAACGAGAAGTCGCCACGGTGCTCCTTCACGTCGTAATGGGCATTGCCTAAGTTGGTAGCCGCCAAGGCGAAGTTGTCGAAGCGACCGTTCACCTCGCACTCATGGAAGGCCGAGGGGATGGAGACGGTGCGGTTGATCTCGATGCGGGGCATCCAGAAAGGATCGTTGAGATGTACTTTCGTGAAAGACACTTCCTGGATGGGAGTGGTCTTGACATTGTTCTTGGCAGCCTGTGTCGTCAGCGACAAGGTGGCGAGGCCAAGCAAAAGGAAAACTTTCTTGTTCATTGCTATCTTGTTTTGATGTGATTGTTTCGTTGATTGTTTGCGGAACTTGCTCCCAGTGTGAGGATTATCTGACCCGGAACTGGTAGGGGAAGGTGGCTGGCTCGCCGCCCTTCTCCTCGCCATCGCCAAAGTGGCGGTACAGCTGTTGGTGCTCGTCGGGGGCACCCATCACCACGAGGTAGAGGTGACGAAGCTGCTTGTCCTTGGGACAACGGAAGACGGGATTGCCTATCTCGCCATAGACGGACTCGTCGTCGGTAGTCACGCCGACAAGGGCGTAGCGCACGTTCTTGCCCTTCACCTCGATGCGCGTCTGCTTCTTGACAGCCAAGGGAATGGCATTGAAGCCGTATTCGCCGGGCAGGTCCTTGGGCTGCATCCATCCTCCACGCAGGGTGTCGAGGGGTGTCTGCCACGTACAGGCGTAGGGGCGCGTCTCCTGGCGGGCATGATTGAAGTCGAAGTTGACGAGGTGCTGATAACCACGCAACATCTCGTCGTTGAAGTCGTTCTGCGTGAGGCCGTACATACGCTTGTATGTCATCACGGGGTCTTCACCCTTCCGACCCTGGCGATACAGTTCGGCTATCGACTTCCGTCCATGCAAATCGCTCCACCACTGGATGACGTAGGGGGAATGGTAGATGTTGTCCATGGCCAAATAGGGCTTGTGAGTCAGCGTCTTGAAAGCCTCGAAATGATAGTTCTCATCGCGCAGCCACCAGGGATTCACCTGCCAGAGCATCCATTGGCTGGTCATCTCGAAGAATCCTGAGCCGCCCCAGGCATCGCCCACCGAGTCGGCGGGAATCTGCAACTGGAACGAGTGACCCAGCTCGTGGGCCATGCAGTTCATGGTCTTGTCCTGAATGCGATTAGGCGCCACCCACAGGCCACCGATGAAGTTGTCATAGGTGCCGCCATAGGCCGTGCCGTCGAGGGAATACATCACCATGACCATCATCTTGTATCGGTCGGCCTTGCTGGACACGCCACTCTTTACGAAGCCCAGGGTGTCACGGAAGAAAGTGTAGAACGACTGCACTCGCTCCATGAGCACACTCAGGTTGAACGACATGGGCTTGCCCTCAAGCTGTGGCGGGTTCTGCAGGTCGTTGCCAAAGCCACGCTCCCACATAAATATAAGATCGCGCGACTCCGCTGAGCGCTTCCAGCACCACTTCGAGGTGTCGTTTTCGAGATTCATGCTACGCAGGTCTTCAGGAATGTAGATTTTCTTCTGTGAAAAACAGAGCGAAGAGTGGATGACGAGCATCAGAGATACAAACAGTGTTCGTTTCATTGTGTAGTAATGTTAGATTGTTTTTATGGGAAATGAAGTTGCCGTTTTTTCGTTGATGGCACCACAAAATTACGACTTTTTTTGAGTATCAGCAAGCATTTTCAATAAAAAAAACGATTGTTCTGAAAAAAACTTTTGGACGCTGAAAATATAGTCCAAAGTATAAAAAAATCGTCTAAAACATGCTGATTGACTGCGTTTTCCTTGTGCATTTCAAGATTAATCTGTATCTTTGCGCCTAACTTATCAAGAGCATAAAAATCTTACAAATTCTAATAATAACCTAATAAATTAATTCATGGTATGATGACTACACATTTAAGAAATCTGCTGACAGCAGTTGTGTGTTTGTTCGCAAGCATTCAGGTGAACGCACAGTTCACGGCTAAGGTCGACCAAGTGCCAAGAAACGACTGGGCACCGGAACCGGCAACGTTCAACATGGCAGAGGTGGCCCAGAAATTGGGTACCGACGCTACTACGCTCATTGGTGCCCTCAACGAGTGGATGCAGGCCGCAGAGGTGACAACCAACATGTTTGTCTATGCTGCCCCGTCGGCTCCCGACGTGTGGACCGATGCCTACACGACAGGAGGTGAGAAAGGCTTCTGGCTCGATGAGAACGCCGAGGTTATCAACTATCCCGACGGCGCCTACTACTGCAACCCGGTATGGGATGCCGAAGCTGGCACTTTCTCTATTAATATCGGTATGATGCCGGACAAACTGAAGTATGGCGTCTATAACAAGATGCTGAACTTTGCCCTCCGCTACAATGACCAACTGGCAACCTTCGCCGTGGACTTCACGGTGACTGGCTCTGACAAGGTGGAGATTCCCGAGCCTACTACCATCGTCGAGAAAGAACTGAACGTCGTGGGTGAGGTGAGCGTTCTCGTGGAGCAAGAGCCACGCAATGGCTACGATTCCGACCCTGTCTACATCAAGATCGACGACCTGCTGGCCAAGCTGGGTATTGAGAGTGGCAACATCGTGAAGAACGGTCTGGCCGACATGCTCTACACCCCGCTGTTTGACCTGGATACCGTCAACAAGAAAGACACGCTGACCAACAAGAGCACCGCCGGCGCACCTGGTTTCTGGTACACCGACATTCGTGTGGATGGTGTTGCAACAGGCGAATGTGCTGTGACCAACCACGGCAGCGACAGCAAGTTCTACATGGAGAGTTTTGCCTTCAACCCAGAGACCGATACGCTGTCGTGCCGCTTCGGACAAATGCCTGGCGTCCTGAAGGGCGAGGAGCAGTTCTTTGTCAATATCTACCTGATCTACGCTGACAAGGCCTATCGTGTGCACTATGACTTCAAAGTCCTGGTGAAGGAAGTCGGTAATGGACTCGAGGGCTACACAAAGGTGGGCGAGCAAGAGGTAGTGGTTGAGCAGGAGCCTGACAACAACTACACTACTTCCAGCGTTCGTCCTGACATAGAGGCCATTTCAACTGCTCTGGGCTGCGAGATTGCCGACTTGAAGATGGCTGCACTCGACGATAGCAACAGCTTCGGTGGTTCTACAGCCAACAACGGTGGCTACTGGTTCTCTGCTGAGGGACTTGTCACCAACTGGGGAGCAAATGCTGCCCTCTTCGTGGAGCCTGCCGAAAGCAATGACTTCAGCCGACTGAACGTTGGCCAGTATCCCAACGCACTCAATGTTGGCGATGAGGTAAGCGCTTACCTCTACTTCATGAACGGTCAGAACTACTATGCCTTCACCGTCAAGCTGAAGATTGTGGAACCAAAGATCGTGGAGCACCAATTTGAGAACGTGGCCACACGTACCTTTACCATCCAGACGCTGCCTTCTGATACCGATTATCCTATCGAGCAGAAATATGATATGGGCACCGACCTCATTAATACTCTTATCGGCACACCCGATCCCGCTCTCTACGGCCTGGCTATCGAAGGAGAGGACCAGGAAAGCAAATACTCAAACAGCTACAGCTGCGACCCGAAACCTGGCTTCTGGCTGAATGCAGACGGTCGCGTATCGACCTGGGGCGACGCAAATGCCCGTGTGGGTATCTGCTTTGCCGACGGTGTCTTCCAGTTCTTCCAATATCCTGGCCGTAACAACCTCGGTGACGTCTTCAACACACAGTTGTTCCTCGTCAACGAAGATACAGGCAAGATGATTACCTGCAATATCAGCGTGGCCTTCGTCGAGTCGATTGTCGCCAAGGAGGAAGTTGGTTCGGAAGTGGTCAACGTACCTGTGACATTCGATACCAAGACGGTGGTCATAGATGCTGCCAAGGCAACTGAAGCATTAGGCATCAGCGTCGACGATCTCCTGAATCCCGACAACACCTATCTGCGTGGTCTGATGAGTAATGGTGGCTACAGCGATCCTACTAATTGCGAGGATGGTCTTTCCTTCAACATGGACGGCAGCTACGATCCCTACGGTTCCATCGTCGTGACCATCGAGAAAGCAGGCGAAGACGTCGTATTGAGCCTCTTCAACACCGATACCAGTGCCAATGTGGCTGAAGACTATAGCGCAACGGGACAGTTCTGCATCGAAGTGGGCGAAAAGATGTACGTCTACTACCTGAAGTTCATGTCGGAGAGTGCCTTCGATGGTATCGAGACCATCACCGCTGGTGTGAAGAACAATGGTAAGGTGTACGACTTGAGCGGTCGCCTCATAAAGCAGCCCGCACAAGGTCTCTACATCCGCAACGGCAAGAAGTTCATCGTCAAGTAACATGACAAGGAGCTTATCCTTACAAAAAAGAGGCATCGGGTTCTTCCGATGCCTCTTTTGTTGTATCTATTCCTCTTTGAATTCTACATATTCGCCTTCGTCCTCGGTGAATATCTTTCGTTTGGCAATCCCAGGATCTCTGTCGTCAATGATGGTGACACCAGCTGCTGTTTGCGATGTGCGGGGCTGTTGCGACTGATAGGAATCATTGCTGGCAGTATTCTCACTCCGCTTGAAATAGTCGCGTCCGAAACTATAGGCGTCGGCCTCCTTATGGTATTTACGTGAGAGGCGTTCCACCTCCTCGTCGGTGAAGTCGCCACGCATGTGCTTTCTAATCTTAAGCCATATACGGATGACAAACTGTAGTACCACCAAGAGGATGATAACTAAAATGGCAAGAAAAACCAAGGGTATTCCTATCAGGATATTCATAGGCGTAGTGATTTGGGTATATTAGCTGCGAGATATTACTTTACTTTTGCTTTGAGCGGGTAACCACCGAGAGCACCACATACCAACCGATGACCACGGCGATTCCCTTCACCCCAAGTAGCAGCAACAATAGCAGCGAGGTAAGCAGGAAAAGGTATTTCACTTCGTTGCCCTGCCATCCCCAGTGCTTGAACTTCAAGGCAAAGAGCGGCAGCTCAGCAACAAGCAGATAACTGCTAATCAGGAGCATGGCCACCAGTCCATAAGCGGCATAGGGCATGCTGCTGAGCCAATCTCCATAACCCACGATGAGTGAGCCCCAGAAAAGGGCATTGGCAGGCGTGGGCAAGCCAATAAACGAAGTGGTTTGACGCTCGTCCAAATTGAACTTGGCCAGACGCAAGGCCGAGAAAGCAGCCATCACAAAGGCAATAAAGGGAATAACAAGGTGCTCATGGAAACTGCACAGATACTCAAAGACGATGCTCGAGGGTGCAACGCCGAAAGTTACCACATCGGCCAGCGAGTCGAGCTCCTTACCTATTGGCGACGATACATGGAGCAGACGAGCCGACATGCCATCGAAGAAGTCAAAAACCGCACCGATAATAATCGACAGCAGCGCCAAGGAATAATCGCCTTGGAATGCGAAATAAATAGCAATACAACCGGAAATCAGGTTGCAACATGTAATCGTATTGGGAATATGCTTCTTAAACACCTTGACTTCTTTTACAAATTACAAATATTCATCCTCACGCCATCCGCGCTATCACCGTTTGGTCGCCTGTGGTAGGCTGTCCCATCTTCACGCAGGGCACCGAGCCCAAGGGCAGATAGACATCGACACGTGACCCTAACTTGATGAAGCCTAAATGCTCGTCAATGTAGCAATCCTCCTCATCCTTGGCATAGGTCACGATACGGCGTGCCATAGCACCTGCAATTTGCCTGACAAGCACATCCTGACCATCGGGAGTCTCAATCATGATATCGGCATGCTCATTCTCCTCACTTGCCTTGGGCAGCCAAGCCTTGTGGTAGTTGCCATCCTGATGATGAACGAACTTCACCCTTCCGTCAACAGGAAACCAATTGGCATGCACATTCAACGGACTCATGAAGATACTAATCATGAGACGTTTGTCGTGGAAATACTCAGTTTCCTCAGTCTCTTCTATCACCACTATCTTGCCATCTGCTGGAGCCACCACGGTTTTCTCCGTATCGCCACTGAAATAACGAATAGGACAACGATAGAAATTGAGCATTAGCAGCCAAGCTGTGCCGAAAAGTACAATGAAAAGAATGAATGGTATCGGAGTGTCAAATGACCTCCAGAGAATGACCCCTATAGCTATGATTGCAAAAAGCGTGTAAAGTAGCTCGTCGGTGCCTTCACGATGTATTCTTATTTTCTTCAGTTTTCTGATTCTTTCTCCCATGGGTCGGTTTTAGTACTAAATCGGTGCAAAGGTAGTGTTTTTTTGTCAATGTGACAAATATTTTCTGCAATAAAAAGCAAAATGGCGCAAAACAAGGGGTTTGTTTGCGCCATTTAGACTATTTTTTACATGGGCAAGGCCAAGATGAAGCGTGCACCTCCACCATTTTCATCATGATAGGTGGTATCAATGGTGATGTCGCCACCCAGTCTCCTGGCTATACCTCGGGCCACAGTCAGTCCAATACCTGTACCGTCGTAGTACTGGTCAAGCTGCACAAACTCATCAAAGATATGTTCTGCCTCCTCTGCAGGGACGCCAATACCATTGTCCTCAATAATGAAATGGAACATGGATGTAGCAGCATCGATTTCCAACCTCAGCAATGCCCTACCCCGCTTGCTCGATGCCCCGGCTCCCACCGCAGCTTCAGCAGGTTGGGTGAACTTTCTGGCATTGTCGAGCAATAGTGACAAAGCTCGAACCGAATGCTGCAAATCAGTGGTCAGCATGGCCACCTCGGAGCCATCTCCCATTTGCAGGTCAAAGTCCAAATGTGCTGCCTGGGTGATACCACTCTCGTCGGCTGCCTGTGCAGCTATCTGGACGGCGGGAACAGTATCATTGCGATCTATCTCGGCCTGGCTATTGGCATCGGCAAGCTCCAGCATCTTGTTCACCAAAGAAGTGATACGATTGGTGTTGTCGCTGATACCACGGGTCACCTCTTCACGGGTAGCCTCATCGAGTTCCATGCCTGGCATCGTGATAATCTGCGTGAATCCGCTGAGGATATTGAGTGGAGTACGTATTTCATGGCTGATCTGCTGAATGAAATTCGTCTTCATCTGCGAAGCCTCCTCTGCCCTGCGGCGTGCCTTGTCCAGCTCCTTGTTGGTTTCTTCCAACTCGTGATAGGTCTCCTCTAATTTATCATAGAGTAGAAGCGACTCTTGGTAGCCCTCCGACATAATGTCGAAGTTATGTTCCAGCGTCTTATAGTCTTCACGCAATTGCTGCAATTCTTCTCGCAGCTGTTGTTCATCACTCGACATGGCTTACGATCTTTTTTTGCTCGACCGGCATAAACTTAGTAAAGCCAGTCATAGACAACACCTTGTAGATTTCGGGACTCACATTGATAATTTTGAAGGTACCCTTCTTCATCATCACGGCACGCATGCTTTTCTGGATGATGCGTAAGCCCGAACTGGCCATGTAGGTCAGCTGGTCGCAATCCATCACCAAATCCAAGTCTGCCTCCTCCAACACGGGTTCAATCTCTTTTTCAAACTCACCGGCATTCATCGTATCGATGCGCTTACCAGTCTTAATAACAACGGTTTTCCCCTTGTCTCTCAATATCTTTGTCATATTCTCCTTTTTTTATTTTTCCTCACTTTCGGTCTGTAAACTCTTTTTCATGGTTAGCAGATTCCTGCCTTCCAGTCGCTGATAGGTAACATGATTCATGATATTCTTCACAATGAAGATACCCATACCACCAAGTTCTCGTTCGGCTGGATTCACGTCCATGTCGGTATCTTCCTTGAGTGTCGGGTCAAACTCCCGCCCTTGGTCACTCAGGACAAAAGTCAGTTCATGGCTGTCACTTTCTGCCGACAGTTCAATAAAAGCGTCGGTTCCCTGAGGATAGGCGTAGAAGATGATATTAGAAACCATCTCCTCCATCACCAAGTTCAGGTTCATCTGGAGTTCCAAGTCCAACCCCAGTTCTTCACCAATCTCCTCGATAAAACAAGCCACTCGCTCCAGCTCGTTTATCTGGTTCCTGATTGTGATTTCTTTTTTCATATTCTCGTTGAGGTCTGTTATTTGGCTGCAAATTTACAAAATATTTCTCAATTTGAAACGTTCTGCATAAAAAAAACATTACCTTTGCAAACAAATTTACTTTTTCCCTGAATCATGCTAAAAAATATCAAGATTATCGCTTTCGATGCCGATGATACCCTCTGGGATTGCCAAGGCCATTTCGAACGGGTCATGCAACAACTCTACGACGAACTGGCCCCCTGGACCAGCCATGAGCAGGCTGTGGCTGAACTATATGCAACCGAGCGCAAAAACATGCACCTTTTGGGCTTTGGCACCAAGGCTTTCACGCTCTCGCTTTTGGAGACGGCACTCAGAGTATCGTCTGGCAACATTCCCGGTGAACGCCTCGACTACTTGCTACGTCTGGGCTACTCGCTCTTAGAGTTTCCCACCACACCACTGCCCGAAGTGCTCGAAACGCTTATCGAACTGCAAAGGCAAGGCCGCCATATGGTGGTTTTCACTAAAGGAGAGTTGCTTGACCAGGAGCATAAGCTGGAGCGTTCGGGATTGTCTGAATACTTTGAATATACAGAAATCACCAGCGACAAAGGCGAACGGGAATTCCGTGCACTCTGCCAAAAGCTGCATATCAAGCCAGAAGAGCTGCTCATGGTGGGAAACTCCTTCAAAAGTGATATTGCCCCAGCACTGGCCATTGGATGCTGGGCCGTCCATATTCCCTTCCACGTCACTTGGGAACTGGAGCACGCCGAGACATTCAGCCACGACCGCCTCTTCAACATAGAGCATTTCGGCGAATTATTGCAAATACTGTAACCTCTTCCCCCACATTGGTGCAGGAAAAGACAGCCGATTGCAAGTTTTTGCGAAAAATGTTTGGTCGTCTCGTTTTTTCTACGTACCTTTGCACCCTGAAAAACGTTGGGCTTATAGCTCAGTTGGTTAGAGCAACAGACTCATAATCTGGAGGTCGTAGGTTCAAGCCCTACTTGGCCCACGAAAAAAATCAGCAACTCGCAGCATTCTGCAAGTTGCTGATTTTCGTTTTGCCGATACAATAATCCAACTATTTCTCCTCAGTCTTTTCTGGAGTGTCCGCCTTACGCTTCACTTCATCAACATAGTTGGATATTGAATACTGCATCTTCTCTATGGCATCGCGAAGTTCGCATATCTCATCGTTATACTTCATTTCAGGCATTGGGGTATCATACTTACCCTTGGTAATATCAGTAACCGAAATTGACAACCACTTTATCGGCTCTACTCCATTCCTGACAAAATAGTAGCACACCACAACGACAATCAGTACGGCCAGCAAGAGGATAAGGAGAACACCAGCGCCATTAATCAAGCCAATTACGTAGATGGCACTGCATGGCACAATAGAAACCAGCACCCAATTGGTGTACTTTACAGGTGTAAAGAACACAAAACAATCCTCGCCATCGAGTGTAAACTTACTATGGTGGCTGTCTTCACACATAATGCCTTGACTCATATTGGAAATCAACTCCTGGACATCGCTTCCTTCGCATGACTCGATATCATCGAAGAAGTTGCCGTTCATAATCTTCGATTCATCATTATGGGTAATATAAGTTCCATCGTGGTTGATGATATAGCTCTTCGTCTTCAACCCGAATCTGTCTGCCATGCTTATGGCATTTATGTTCATCGTGCTATCTATTTGAGTCAGCTTGTTTGTAAGCCAATCCAATGACACGTCGGCACCAAGCACGGCAACAACGCGCCCCGTCTCGTCATGTATAGGAGCCATATAGGCCGACAGCGTGGTCTTTTGGTCTTGTCCATCGTAGAAAGGCTCCGACCACTGGGTAGAATCGGAATTAACAACGTCAAGGAACCAGTCGGAATCAAAATAATCGAGAGAGGCATCGCCCAGATCTTCCTTCCATATCACGTCTGGATAAGCCACATTTCGCCAAGCATACGGGACGAACTTATGCCCTCTGTCGGGATAGAAATCCTTAATAAAGCTGATACCACAACTACGCACTCGGGTGCCGCTCTTCACAATTCGAGCCATCGTTTCCTTGTGGCCGTCAGGATCATCCAAAGTATGCTCAATATAATAGACATTGTTACTCACAGCAACATGGACGTCGGAAATCACACGTCGAGTGTACTCATAGGATATGAGCATCTTATTATGGTAGATCTCGGTATAGAATTCACGTGTCGCTTTTACCTGAAGATGCATGATGACATAAGAAATGACAATCATGAGGAGCACTACCCAGAAGAGTATTCTATGCGTGAGTCTTCCAGCGAAGGTCTTTTTCTTTTTTTCCATAAGATTTCAGTCAGTCTGTAGTTTCAATTAACAATGGTTCTTTAGGTATCTCAAAACAAAAGCGGGTACCCTCCTTGTAACCCACGTCGTGCCAAATGCGACCATGAAGCAGGCGGGTGATGGACTGGCATATACTGAAGTTCATGCCAACATAGCGAACAGTATTGCCTTCCTCGGAGAACATGCTGGTGAGGTGATCCTTTGGCTTAACCCCTAAGCCCAGACTCGTATCGGTGACGCTGTATCTGATAAACTTTCCTGAATCAGCACACTTCAGCGTCACAGATCCCTTGTGGGTGAAACGTGCCGAATAATTCAATAAATGGGACAACAACTTCTCCAATGCTTCTGGATTGGTACTAATCTCATAATCATCATCAAACTCCGTCTGATAAGCCGTTGTCACGCCCTTGTAGCAATTCTCCTGTGCCAAGCTCGTCAGACGATTGCCCAGTTTGTTGAGTTTCACAGGAGTGTCGAGCGACAACTCAGTCTTACTCTCATAGAACGACAGCTCGTTAAGTTCTTCAAGCGCTCTCTCGGCACCCTCCTTACTATAGTTCAGCATCTGGTTGTCCTTCCTGAGCAACTTGATAATCTTATGTCGCTGATACATCAGCAACAACAGGCCAAGAATGACGATAATACCTCCAATATAGTAGAAGCGATGACGCAACTCACT